>Ga0335085_10000145_pt1 | contig 227446 bp, 184 predicted proteins | sample Lox_Sample_45_FD_206712 | JGI IMG/M metagenome (GOLD analysis project Ga0335085, IMG submission 206712) | Soil microbial communities from Loxahatchee National Wildlife Refuge, Florida, United States - Lox_Sample_4.5 | ecosystem: Environmental > Terrestrial > Soil > Wetlands | place: USA... | reverse complement strand
GCACCTTCGAGCGCCTGCAGCGCCGCCTCAACGCCGCTCAGCGCAACTACGAGCGCGCCCTCAAGGAACTGACCGCCCTCCAATCCGCCAGAATCCAAACCGCTTGCGAGGAATTGGCTTCGTTCCGCGAAACTCCGCCGGCGCCTCCCGCGCGCACTCCGGAACCGGCGTCCGAACGCCCCGCGCCGCCGCCTGTCCCCGAAATCCGCCCCTCCAGCCCGCCGCCAGTCTGCGTCTAGCGTCTGTCTGCGTTCACTTTTGCCTATGCAATCCCTGCTATCCTGTTTAGGACCCGGCATGCCGGAACCCCGGTCAGAGGATACCTTTTGAGCACCCCCGCAACCAGACCCGTATCGCAAACCACCACCATGCCCACCTCCCGCAAAGCGGTGGCGCTGGTCTTTTCCTGCACCGTTCTGGGCGCCGCGGCACAGCTTCTGATGAAGGTAGGAATGACCCATTTCAGCATGGACCATCCCTTCGCAGCCATCACCAATCTGCCGCTCATCGCCGGCTACGCGCTGTATGGCGTCAACACCCTCCTGCTCGTGCTCGCTCTGCGCGAAGCCGAACTGTCGTTGATGTACCCCATCATCGCCCTCACTTACGTCTGGGTTACGCTCCTCTCCTACGGCCTGCTCCACGAGCATCCCAATCTGTATAAAAACGTCGGCATCGCCACCATCGTCGCCGGCGTCGCGGTCATCGGACGCGGGGGCCGCCAGTGACCCCGCTGCTCATCCGCTCCATGCTGCTCGTCATGGCCGCCTCGGTGGTCGGCTCCTTCGGCGCCGTCTTCCTCAAGCTGGGCGCCGCCCGCCTCAACAAAAGCCTCCTCAGCTTTCTCAACCCGCAACTGGCCATCGGCGTGGCCCTCTTTCTCGGCTCTTCCGTCTTTTACGGCCTCGGCATCAAGGGCGGCGATCTCAGCGTGCTCTACCCCATGGTCTCGCTCGGCTATGTCTGGACCCTCATCTGGGCGAAGCTCTTCTTCGGCGAACAGTTCACCCGCGGAAAAGTCATCGGCCTCGCTCTTGTCCTCGTCGGCGTCTTCTTCGTCGGATTAGGCACCTCCTAGCCGCCGCTGCGTCACGGCGTGATCCGCGTCACCGCCGCCTCCACATCGAACCTCCGCCCCGTCACCGGGTCGTCCACCGATCCCAGTTGCGCAGCCTTGCCCGGCGTCAGCGCCGCATTCAAGCTCAGCTTGAGCTGCCCGATCGTCGGATTCGGCGTATTCACCGCCGCCCCTTTCTCCTTCTGCACGATCCCGCTCAAATCCAGATCCGCCGTAAGCTGCACCTTCTGGTCGCTCACCTCCCGCAGCGTGGCGCCGATGTTCACCCCCGTATCGATGTACGTATATTGCCCGCCCGCCGATTCCACCGGTTCGCGGCTCCCCAGGTTCAGCGTCACTTTGCGGTCCGGCGTCGCCACCATGGAATAATGCCGTGCCTTTGCCGCCGTGTCCGCCGAATCGTGCATCGTGAAATCGATCCGGTATGTCGGCACCGCCTGCGCCGCCGCCAGCCCGGCCGTCAGCGCCGCCAGGCATACGATCCTTAACATCTGCATAGCACCTCGATTCCTCCTGCTCCTAAGACGTTGCGCCGTGCCTGGGCGTGGACCGTGATATTCCTAGTAGAAGCCGTCATGAAGAAAGCTGCCGTACTTCTCGCCGCCGCCCTTTGCCTGTACGCCGCCGATGCCGCCATCGACTACGCCGCCGAAGGCAAGCTCTGGTGGTCCCACATTCAGTACCTCGCTTCCGACAGCCTCGAAGGCCGCGGCATCGAGTCCGACGACTTCCGCAAGGCCGTCGCCTACGTCTCCTCCCAGTTCGATCGCGCCGGCCTCAAGCCCGCCGGAACCGAAGGCTTCCAGCAGCCCATCGCCTTCCAGAGCCGCACCCTCGTTCCCGAAGACTCCAGCCTCGCGCTCGTCCGCAACGGCGAAGTTCAACCCCTCGAGCTCGGCGCCGACGCCAGTCTCAGCCCCCGCGACCAGCAGTCCGCGCTCAACGACGTGCCCATGGTCTTCGTCGGCTACGGCCTGGTCATTCCCGAAGCGCATTATGACGATCTTGCCGGCCTCGACCTGCACAACAAGATCGCCGTTTACATCAACGCCGCGGGCCCGGTGCAGGCTCCCGATAACCTGAAGTCCCACTACTCCTCCAGCGGCGAACGCTGGGCCGCCCTCCGCAAGGCGGGCGCACTCGGCGTTGCCGTCATCATGAATCCCCGCACCGCCGCGCCGAACCAGGCGGGCAACGGCGGTGGCCGCGGCGCGGGACGCGGCGCCGGACGCGGTGCCGCGGCAGGGCGCGGTGGCCAACGCGCATCCCGGCCCGCCATCGTTCTCGCCGACCCCGCTCTCAGCGAAACCGAAGGCCAGCACATCTCCCTCACCATCACCCGCGCCGGGGGCGCCAAATTCTTCGAAGGCGCTCCCCATAGCTACGATGAAATTCTCACACTCGCCCAGGCCAATCAGCCGCTGCCCCACTTCGCCCTGCCCGCAGCTCTGCGCGCCAAAACCACGGTCCGGCAGGCGAGCTTCATGGCGTCCAACACCATCGGCGTTCTGCCCGGCAGCGATCCCCGCCTCAAGAACGAATACGTCATCATGTCCGCGCACCTCGACCACCTCGGTCTCGGCCGCCCGGTCAACGGCGACAACATCTATAACGGCGCCATGGACGATGCCTCCGGCGTCGCCAGCGTCATCGAAGTCGCCCGCCTCATGAAGGCCACCGGCGCCCACCCCGCGCGCAGCATCCTGTTCCTTGCCGTCACCGGCGAAGAGGAAGGCGAACTCGGCTCCCGCTACTTCGCCGCCCACCCCACCGTCCCCGAAAAACAGATCGTGGCCGATATCAACCTCGATATGTTTCTGCCGCTCTATCCGCTGAAGTACCTCGAAGTGCAGGGCCTCGCCGAATCTTCCCTCGGCGATGCCATCCGCGCCGCCGCCGAGCCCTTCGGCGTCGAGGTGCAGTCCGACCGCGAGCCCGAACAGAACCGCTTCATCCGCAGCGATCAGTACAGCTTCATCCGCCGGGGTGTTCCCGCCCTCGCCTTCAAATTCGGCTATCAGTTTGGTTCGCCTGAAGAGCAGATCCGCAAGACCTGGGTCAAAGACGTCTACCATAAGCCGAACGACGATCTCAATCAGCCCGTGGACCAGGCCGCCGCCGCCAAGTTCGACCGCGTCATCCTCACTCTTCTCGAACGCATTGCCGATAACCCGGCGCGTCCCCACTGGAACAACGACAGCTTCTTCCGCCGCTTCGCGGAGGCCACCCGATGAAACTTGCCCTTACCCTGATACTCGCTCTTCCGCTCATGGCCGCAGGCCCGCTCCATACCGTCGCGGTCGCCACGCAGGACACCGTCGAATACACCGGCGGCGTCATTCACCTTGCCACCGGCTACGGCGAAGTCAACGTGGAGCCGTGGGACCAGCCGAACGTCGCTGTCACCGTCACCCGCACCACCTTCCGCCATACCGGCCAGGATGCGCAGGGCAAGCAATATCTGCAACGCATTCAGGTCAAGGTGACGCGCGCCTCCAATGGCGATATCAACATCGTCACCACGTTTCCCGGCCGCAACTGGCTGGCCCGCACGTTCCACGGTTTGGGGGACTTCAATCTGGACTACCGCATCCAGGCGCCGCCGAACGCGAAGCTCGCCATCGACCAGCACATCGGTGATGTCATCGTCTACGGCATGAGCGGCAACATCGACGCCCACGTCCACGCCGGCGACGTCGTCATCCAACTCCCGTCGCCCGAAAAGGCCGCCATCGATGCCAAGACGGATCTCGGCAGCAATTTCATCGAAATCCCCTCCGACAAGTCCGCCGCCCAGCACCTCCGGCTCCGCTCCGGCATCGGCGGCGTCACCGTCCAATAACGCCGCCCGTTTCTTACGCCTGCAACGGCGGCACCAGCGTCTTCAAAAACTCGTGCGCCACCCGGAACCCGCGCTTATACTGCTCCGTAAACTCCACCCCCTGATACGCCGGATAATAAAACTGGTCTTCGTTTTCGATATTCATTGCGCCCGTATATCCCACCTCGGCCAATACCGAAAAGAAGCCCTTCCAGTCCATCGATCCGTATCCCGGCACGCGGAAGCGCCACCAGCGCTGCCCGTTCACCGGCTGAATTCCGCCGCGCTTCACCAGGTGCCACAGAATCTCCGTGTCCTTCAAGTGCACGTCGTAGATCTTATCCGCGAACTCGCGCGCCGCCGCCACCGGGTCCATCATCTGCCACAGCAGGTGCGACGGATCGAACTGCAGCCCCACGTTCGGGCTGTCGTGGAACGCCTGGAACAGCGCCTCCCAGCCGATCGGCCCCGTCGCGATGTTCGGCCCGCCCGCGTACGGCTCCCACAAGATCTTCACCTTGTTCTTTTCCAGGGCAGGGAAGTATTGCTCCGTATACACCTTCACGATCTCGTCCACCTGCTGCTGCAGGGGCCGTCCCGGCATGGTTCCGCTCTGCCCGCCGATCGCCGGAATCCCCATCTTGCCGCACAGTTCGATGCACTTGAGCGTGTACGTATTCTGCCGGGACCGTTTGGCGCTGTCGGGATCGACATGATTACCGTCGACCGCGAGCGAGGAGACCACAATGCCCGCCGCCGCGATCTTGTCCTTGATGCCCGCGATGGCCGCGTCATCCAATTTATCCGGGTCCAGCCGCAACTGCACGCTGGTGAACCCCTCCGCTTTCACAAACTCCAGGTTGCTGTCCGAATACTGCATCAGAACGCCGAGCCGCGGCTTCCAGTTAGGCGGCCGTCGCCGTTGTGCCTGTGCCGCGGCTGCCGCGGACACGGCGGTGAGTAGGGTACGTCTGGTTAGCGTCACGACACGACAATACAACCGTGCGCCTCACCCTGGCAAGCGCCGGAAATCGCGTCATGGCTCCATATGGCTACATCAAATGGGTAACTCTTCCGAAACCGGCAGCGTCAGTTCGCTAGATGACAGCGCCATATCGATCCCTGGCACTGTTTGTGCTCACCGGCGCGTTGCTCTGGGCCCAAACCGATGCTGCCGGTACACCGCCGGCGGCCGCCCAGCCCTCCTCGCCTGCCCCGCCCACCCTCGAAGAACTCCCTCTGGAGCGTGCACCGGTTGTGGTTCCGCTCAACGAAGACCGCATCCTGAAGATCATCCCCGACTATCAGACCGTCGAGAACTCCCGCCAGGATGTGGCGCCCATGACGGCTAAAGAAAAATGGAACCTGGCCTGGAAAGAACTGATTGACCCCTTCAACATCGCCAGCGCCGGCTTGGGAGCGGCCATGTCGCAGGGCGATAACGAAACGCCCAAGTACGGCCATGGCGCCAGGGCGCTCGGCGAACGGTTCGGCGCCGCCATCGGCGATTTCGGCTCACAGAACGTCTTCTCCGCCGGCGTCTTTGCCACCCTCCTGCACCAGGACCCCCGCTACTTCCGCCGTGGTCCGCCCTCCGGCTTCTTCGCGCGCGTGGCCGATTCGCTTAAACAAATCGTCATTACGCGCCAGGATTCCGGGCGTCACGCCTTCAACGCTTCAAATTTTTTGGGAATGGCCGCCGGAATCGGACTTTCTAATGTATACTATCCCTCTGCCAGCCGGACGGGGACCGTCATGGCAAGCCGCGTTGCTACCAGCCTGACGGGCGATGTGATGGGGAATCTGATGTCCGAGTTCTGGCCCGACATCGAAAAGAAGTTCTTTCGCAAGAAGCAGAAAAATTAAATCGATTCGCGCCCTAAGACGATGAGCACGAACCCATCGAGCCGTTTCCGGCTCCCTCGCCCCAGTGCAGCCGCTCTCGCTGTTCTCTGCATCCCCGCTGCACTGTCTGCCGCCGAACCGCTGGCTTCCGCCACCCCCCACGTCGCGGTAGAGGCTCGCCTCCTCACTCCCATCTCCACCTACAGCGCCCGGCGCGGCATGCCGATCTCCGCCGCCATCATCACGCCGCTTTGCGGAGGCGGTGCGCGCATCGTGCCCGCGGGCGCCGAACTGCGCGGCGTCGTTGCCGGCGTGCGCAAAGTGGGACTCGGCCTGGTCCACGAAAGCGCCGGACTGCGCCTGCACTTCAATCAACTGGTCCTGCCCGATGGCAGCGACTACGTCGTGGCCACGCGCCTCTTCGGCATCGACAACGCCCGCGAGAGCGTCGGCAAAAAAGGCTACATCGATGGCATCCGCGCCACGGCCACCATCTCCAACCGCCTCGGCGAGCGCATCGCCTTCGCCGTGCTCGGCCATCCCGCCGCCATGGTCCCGCTGTTCGTTCTCGAATCCGGCGTCTTCCACTTCCCCGATCCCGAAATCGAGTTCGGGCGCGGCACCGTGCTCCGCCTGAATCTCGAGCCGCCGGAGCAGTTGCAGGGCCTCGCCGCCTGCCCCATGCCGGAGGAGCCGTCTACGCCCGCCGAGTGGCTGGCTGTCCAGCAGGCCGTCGACGAGCTTCCCTACTGGACTTACTCCAAGCGGCAGAGCCAACCCATGGACCTCGTCAACCTGCTGTTCGAAGGGTCGCAGGACGAATTGCAGCGCGCCTTCACCGCCGCCGGCTGGACCGGCTCGCGCGACAACTCCATGGGCGCCGGCGTGGCCGCGATCCGCGCCATCGTCCAGGAGACCAGCTACGCCGACGCGCCCATGCGGACGCTCTTGCTCGATGGCGAGGAGCCCCAACTCCGCCTGCAAAAGAGCCTCGATACGTTCGAGAAGCGTGATCACCTGCGTATCTGGAAGCGCCCCGAACGGCTCGAAGGCCGCGAACTGTGGGCTTCGGCCGCCACGCGCGATGTGGGCACCACCTTCGGCATGCATCCCTTCGGCTTCACGCACGAGATCCAGGACGATGTCGATCTCGAACGCGACACCGTCGTGCACGACCTCGTCTTCACCGGCTGCGTTGATTCCGTCGCCTACGTGCAGCGCCCGGAGGGATTGCGGGAAACCGGCGGCCAATATCGCAAAGGCGTAAGCACCGACGCTCGAGTCGCGCTCGTCACCCTGAACGCCTGTACGCAGCCGCGCGAGAATTTCGCGGCCGTCGAACCGGGACCGCAGCCGGGAACCCTGGTGCGCGTGATCCGCCGCATCACGCTCACCGCCCGCAATCACTTCATCCGCGACAACCTCTTTTACCGCTCCGCGGATGCCGCGCGGCTCTCCTACCTCGCCCTCCGCAATCTCGACCGGCAGGCAAAAGGCGAACGCCGCGCGCGCCGCATCGAGGCCGCCGCGCACGATGGCGCCGCCTCAGGCAACTGAACCCTCGCTACTCCTCCGGCACCTTCGAACGGCCGTCGCCTTCGCGCGGATTCAGCCATAAAAGATGTTCGGGGGAGCGCAGCACCTTCCCCATCCGGTCGAGCAGGTCCGAGGGCGTGAACGGCTTTTGCAGAAAGTGAATGTCCGCCGCCGGAACTCCGTAGAAGCGGATCACTTCGGCTCCGACATAACCCGAGACGAAGAGGATCTTTAAATCCGGCGCCAGCTTCAGCAGCTCCCGAGCCAGCTCGCAGCCGTTCCTTCCCGGCAGAGACACGTCGAGCACCGCCGCATCGATTGTTTCCCGATGTGCGGTAAAGCCCGCCAGCGCCGTCTGAAAATGGTCTGCGGTGATTACCGCAAAACCGGCACTCTCCAGCACGGTGCGCGTCGATGTCAGATCTTCAGTCTCGTCGTCCACGACGAGAACCGTTTCAGTATTGCGCGGCATGGGACCCGAGAACCGTACGCCTTGAAAAGGCAGACCACCCCCTGTTTCAGTCTACGCCCAATGCCAATGCGGATGCCGGTAAGGGCATACAGTCGCCGGGCCTTATGTAATATATGTTACGAAGCGTGCGTCTCGAAGGTGATCGGTACTCGCACGCATTCGGCAGGCTGCGACGAAGGCTTGATCTGGCGGAACTGGACCCATCCTGGACCTACCGAGGCCGCCGGTACAGCAGCCGCAGCAGTCCGATACCGATTCCGAATACCGTCGAGTTCGAGGGTTCAGGGACGGCGCCAGGCGCATCGTTGCTGACACCCGGACTCAGTTCGAGCGTGTAGGCCGGATTCCCATAGAGGGCATCCTGGTAAAAATGCGGATCTACACTGGCGTCCGCTGTCTGATGGCTGGTCCCATAGGAAGACGACAAGTAATTGTCCCGCGTTTGTGCGTCCGCCAGCACCGAGACGAGGTACGGCACATTGGGCTGCAGGAAATACAGCAGACTTTCGTTGAAATCCCCGGTCGAGATGCAGACGCCCGTGCACCAGTTGCCAGCCGCGGCCGTCCCCTCGCTGGGAACATCGTTGTACGTCTGAAGTTCTTGACCAATAGAGTTCAAGATAACGATGCCGGCGCTGGCCATGGCGCCCGCAAGGTAGTCGGAGGGATCACTAATCGACACGTCCGCGTGCGCCGTGAAATCGACGCGAACCCCAATCGTCTGATCGGGCAAAGCCGGCGCAGGCCCAACCAATTCGAGATAGTAGTCGGACTCGCCGGTCGAATATACGTTAAAGTACTGCCCGCCATTGACCGAGGACGAGATGGTCAATGCCCCGAAGGGCGGGTTCAGAAGCGTGGTCATTGCGTTGGCAAACCCGGAACCGCTCGTGATCGTCCCAAGGCCGGATCCTCCGCAGTCAAAACCGTCCACCGAGCTGCCCGCACAATGAAAGTATTCGGTGTTCGTTCTCGAATCGAAAGCATCGGCGGTCTCCTGAAACACGGCTGGCTGAAGCACGTCCGCCTTTGCCGCGTTCCCCGCGAGCATCGCAATCGAACAGGCGAGCGCGCTCGTGATCGAGAGCCGCCGCAATAATTCACCCTGGCGCGTGTGTCGATCTTCCCTCATGGACTTACACCTCCATTCGGTCCGATTGTTCCCCCGCAATCTTAAATATCACGGAACTGGTTATCTGAAGCCGGATCGCAATAAAGTAACAGTTCGGAAGGTCGCGCGTAATATATGTTACAGAATGTTCTCCGAAAGTGATCGGTACTGGTACTCACTATTGTGCTGCTCATTTGTTCCCTTCTTGTTTTTATTTTGTTGCATGCGATAATTCCCAAAACGAGATCGGAGGATCCGTGCGATATGTTGCGTGCGTTCGGGGTATTTTTCGTCGTAGCGGTGTCACTGCCGGCTGCTACTGTTGCAATCGGCAATTTGAGTCTGCAGTATTCGAACGGGTTCCAGCAGCTTTTCTTTAATAACAACACCGACACCGTCAGTGGTTGCGGTGTGGAATACGAAGTCTGCTCCGGCGTGGATATTACGAGTTGGACGCTGACTCTGACCTTTACGGATGAAGCCGCTGGGGAAGTTCCCGCTCCTACGTACAGTTGGGGTTTCTACTCTTCGCCTTATTTGATCTCCTCCGGCGTCGGCGATACCATCACCGCCGGCACCCAGGGTTATAGCGGCAGCACGACTACCTGGGAGCTTCCGCTGAATTTCGGCAATACCGATTCGACCGAGCCTGCCTGCCCGCCCTGCGATTACCAGATCACGCAAGTCGAGTTCTCCGGCACCATCGATATCGGGCTGGACAGCCCTCTCAAGCTCTACAACGGAATGCCGTACAACCCCGGCGATTCAAGCACCTACACGACGTTCACCCCGGTGTCGACATTCGACAGCGTCTGGTCGGTCGACCCGGGCAACTACACCAGCCTGATCGATCCCAGTTTCTTCGCCGTCTTCAGCCCGGACGTCACGCTCAGCGATCAGCAGTCCGGGCCGCCCACCGTTCCCGAGCCCGCCACCCTGGTGCTGCTGGGTTGCGGATTATGTGCAGTCGGCTCCTGGAAATACCGGTCCCCTCGTTAGAAACGGTCCCTTAGTTCACAGCCTGTCTCGGAGGAGGTCGCCGTGAAGCATTTCTTTGTTCGTCTGCTTGGAGTTGTTTTCTGTTTTCTGTTCCTGGTATCCGCCGCGTCGGCGCAGATCACCTTGTGTGCCAATACGGGGACCACCCAAACCCTCACGTGTCCGGCGGCTCCCGCCGCGGTTCAGCCGGGCGGTGTGGCGTACATCGCCGGAACGGGATTCTCAGGGACGATCACTGCTTCGAATGTTCACGTGACCATCACTCCTCCCGCGGGCAACGGCTCGCCCGTGAACGTTGGCGCCGGAGTGATCGCCTGCCCGCCCGGCGCCTGTACGGCCGCCTCCTCGGGCCGCGTTGTCGGTTTCGTCATTCCCTCCTCGCTGACCACCAACGCGCCGATGAACTGCACGGTGTCTCTGACCGCCACCGACAGCTCCAACAACGTCGAGAACAGCGGCAACCCGCCCGCGGCGTTGACCATCAATCCTCCTCCCGCCGTCATCAGCGCCAATCCAGGCGCTGCTCCGCTTGGCTCGACCTTGACCGTCACGTTCACCGGAACCTACACGCACTTTTCCAGCGCCTCGCAACTGAAACTCACCGGCCCGGGCGCCGTCAACCCCACCACGACCATCACCCAGACGGGCGCTACCATTTACAACTCAGCCGATCCTTACCACGTTGGCGCAAGCTTCACCATTCCCGCGGGCGACCCTCCGGGCAGTTACAACGCAGTCATTAAGTCGGGAACCGAAACCGTGACCGGAAACGGCCTGTTCCTGGTTGCTACTGGCGGACCGCTCAGCCTCAGCTCGATTACTCCCAACACACTCCCGGCCGGCCAGGGCACAACCGTCTCGGTGGCCGGCAACAACACGCACTTTGTGCAAGGGACCACCGTAGCGTCCTTCGGCGATGGCATTCTCCCCGGACAGGTGACCGTCACAGACAGCACCCATGCAAGCTTTCCCATCACGATCGATCCCATTGCCGTCCTCGGCAGCCGCACTCTGACCATGACGACCGGCGGCGAATTCGCCACCGGAATATTCAGCATCACGAATAACGGATCCTCGCTGCAGTCGGTTTCCAGTGTGGCGCCGCCTGGCCCGGTGACTCCCGCGAGTTTCGCGCAGGGCAGCAACGGCACCGTCTATCTCACCGGCAACCTGACCCACTGGGTGCAGGCGGGAACCACCGTCAGCTTCGGCGGCGGCATCAACGCAGGCAACATCGTAGTGACCAGCCCGACGACGCTCTCGGTGAACCTCTCCGTCGGCCCGGGTGTGCCTGCCGGCTCCTATCCTGTCACCGTCACCACCAACGGCGAAATCGTCAGCAAGGCCGGCCAGATTACGGTGACGGCGGCCACCCCGTACCTCTCGAACACCTCGCCGAATTCCGGGACGCAGGGGCAGCAGCATGAACTGGTGACCTTCACGGGCGTCTTTACCACCTTTAACGACACCACTCACGGACCCCTGACCGCCAACTTCGGGCCTAATATCACCGTGAACTCCGTGGTGGCCAACACTGCCACCAGCGCCACAGCCGATATCAGCATCGATACCGTGGCCTTCACCGGCGGGCGCAGCTGCACGCTGGGCAGCGACGGCGTGAATTACAACTTCACCTTCACGGTGAACCCATCCAGCGCTTCGCTGGTGAGCGTGACGCCGAACTCGGGGTTGCAGGGCTTCAGCGTCGCTCTGCAGGTAACCGGTTCCAACACCCACTGGGCGCAGGGATTGACATCTCCCGGCTTGGGCGGCATCACCGTGAACCGTACCGTCATCAACAGCCCCACCAGCGCCGAAGTGGACATCACCATCCCCGCCAACGCCGGTCTCGGGGCGCGCTCGCTGACGATGAGCACCAACGGCGAAATCGTCACCTTGAACAACGCATTCACGGTGCTGCCGATCACCCCCAGCATGACCCTCAGTCCCTCGACCGGGATGATCGCGGTGGCGCCGGCGACCACCAACACCGTCAACGTCAACTTAATCGGCAACTTCACGCACTTCAATAACGGCACCACGATTGCGGCCATCGATGGCAACGGCGTCACCATTCAGAATTTCCAGGTCATCAACCAATACAACGCCACCGCACAGTTCGTCATCAACAACAACCCCGGCACCGCTGCGCCGGCGCTGCCCTGCACCAATATCTACGGAGGCAATCGCACGGTTACGGTGGAAACGCCGCTGACTTCGGGGGCGGAAATCGTCTATGCCGGCTTCTGCGTTACCAGCACGCCCGCCGGAATCGTCAGCGTGACGCCGAACCAATCCGGTGAGCCGGCCACGAGCCTGCCGATTACCATCATCGGCACCCACACGCACTTCGAAAACGGCGTCACTACGGTGGGATTCGGCCCCAACATCACGGTGGGGACGGTGACCGTGGTCAACTCGACCACGCTGCAGACCTCCATCACGATCGCTTCCAGTGCAGTGCTCGGCTGGCGGCCCGTGTTTGTCAACACCGTCGATGCCGGTAACAGCGTCAACGAGCAGCTCACGGCCGGCTTCCTGATCACTCCGCCCTCCAGCGCCACACTGGTCAGCGTACTGCCCAACTCGGGCATACAAGGGCAGTCGCTCACGGTGCAGCTCACGGGCAACCTGACGAACTGGGCGCAAGGCAGCACCACGGCGCTGTTCGGCGCCGGCATCACGGTCAATAACCTGACCATCAACAGTACGGCGTCGGCCACGGCTCAGATTTCGATCGATCCCGTCAATTCGCCGCTGGGCGCAAGTCCGGTGACCATGGTGACGCAACTCGCCGGAGGCGCCACTGAAGTCGTTACCGGCCCGACCTTCTCGGTGTCGCAGGGAATTGCATCCATCAACCTGGTCGGAACTCAGTGCCCCAACGACGCCACGACCGTTGCCACAGGCTGCCAGCAGCATCAGTTTCAGGTACACCAGGGCGACATTCTCACGTTCCAGGTGATCGGTTCCAACACCCACTGGCTGCAGGGCGAGACCACGCTGAATTTCGGCTCGGATATCGCGGTGAGCAACCTCGCGGTGGTGGACCCGCAGACCATCATCTGCCAGATCGCGGTCTCCTACACGGCCACCATCGGGTTCCGCGGCGTGACCGCGGTGACCAACGCCGAAAACGCGCCTTCCTTCTCTGACGCGCTCGACGTGCTGGCCGCACAGGGCATCAACGTCAACGTCACACCCACCAGCGCCCAGCAGGGTACCGTCTTCACCATGCTGGTGAATGGGACGAACACGCACTGGACTTCGACCGCCGGCAACCCGGCCAACAATACGACGGTCACCTTCGGCAATAACAACGGCGTCAGCGCCATCATCACCAGCGTCGACAGCGCCACCCAGATGCACGTGCAGGTGACGGTAGCAGGGACCGCGTATGCCGTGCCCTATGGCGGCCTTTACACCCTGACCATCACGACAACCGGGGTCACCGGTCCGCCGCAGAGCACCGAGCAGATCGTGCTCAACAACATTCTTACGGTCACGCCTGGCGCGGCGATCATCACCAAGGTCTCGCCGACGAGCGGGGCGCAGAACACAACGCAAGCCATCAGCGTGACGGGCCAGAATACCAGCTTCACCACGGGCGTCACGACCGCGGCCTTCTCCACCGGCGGGTGCGTTCCCGCCATCGGCGCGGGCATCAACGTATCGAACGTGACCGCGACGGATTCGCAGCACGCGACGCTGGCGATTGCGGTGAGCGCGACCGCGCCCACCGGATACCAGACGTTGTGCATGTACACCCTCGGCGAAATCGTCAGCTACTCGAATGCATTCCAGGTGCTGCCGGGCAACCCGACCCTGAACGGAGTCTCACCGGTGAGCGGCCAACAGGGGCAGACGCTGACGAACGTGGCTCTGCTCGGCCAGTTCACGCACTGGCAGCAGGGCGTGACTACGGTTACGTTCGGCCAGGGCGTTTCGGTGCAGAACCTGAGCGTCACCGACAACACGCACGCCACCGCAACCCTGGTGATCGATCCCACGGCATATCTCGGATCGCGGGTCGCCACGGTCACAACCGGCAATGAGATCGTTACCGGAACCTACTTCACCGTCACGGTGAGCGATGCCATCATCCAGACCATCAACCCGACTTCGGCGAACCAGGGCCAGCACATTCTGCTGCAGCTCAACGGTCAGTTCACGCACTGGTCGCAGGAGCTGACGCAGTTTTCGATCGCCGGCGGCGGCGGCGATATCCGGGTCAACGGCGTTATCATCAACAGCCCCACACAGGCGATCGCCGACCTTTCGATTTCGGGCACGGCCAACCTGGGCACGCGTTCGATCTACATGTCGACCGTGGGTGAAAACGTGAGCCTGCAGAGCGGGCTGCTAATCACCGGCGGAATTCCGTCCATCTCCAGCATCAGCCCCGGCTCCGGCACGCGCGGCGATGTGGGCGACAACATCATCATCACCGGTGTGTTCACCGATAAGGTGCCGTGGAGCGCGAGCTCCGTGGTGGACTTCGGTGACCCTTGTATCACCGTCGCTCCGATCGGCTCGCCCGGCGGCAGCACGTTCAACAGCCAGTTCAGCATCACCGCGGTGGTCAACATCAAGAACGCCGCGCAGGGCTGCGCCGCCTCGCTGGGTCTGCACACCGTTACGGTGCGCACGGGCACCTCGATTCAGACCGGGCAGTTCACGGTCTACGACCCGGCCGCGCCGCCCACGCCCTATATCTCCTACGAGTATCCGAGTGTCGCGCTCGTGGGCCAGACGCTGGCAGTCACGCTGAACGGAGCATACACCACGTGGCTGACCGGGCAGACTACCGTCAATTTCGGAGCGGGGATTCAGGTGAACGGACCGCTGGACGTGACCGGAACGGGATCGGCGGTGGCGAACATCACCGTCCAACCGGGGGCCACGGTGGGACCGCGTACGGTGACGGTTACGACCGGCGCGCAGACTCTGACCACGACCTTCTATGTCACGGTAGGCACGCCCGCGATCACGCTGGTCTCGACCAATACGGCGATACAAGGCGAGACCCGCCTGCTCGACCTGGTCGGCCAGTACACGACATGGACGGCCTCGGGACCCAATCCCACCGTGTTCCAGTTCTGTCCGGGGATCGATAGCGTCTCCAACGTGCAGATCTTCGGCCCCACGGCCGCGCGCGTTCAGGTAACCGTAGACCAGCTCGCGCCCACCGGATACTGCGCGGTGACTGCAACGACCGGTGCTGAAGTGGCGCGTCTGGGCGGCGGAGGCAGCTTTGCGATTACGCCGAGCACCGCGATGATCAGTTCGGTGACACCCAACACGGCGATTCAGGGTACGGTCGGACTGGTTGTCAACGTGGTCGGCTTTGCCACCCATTGGACCAATTCGACGGCATTCGCCTTCGGTTCCGGAGTGAACATCACCAACATCATGGTGACCGGCGCCACTACGGCAACCCTGACTTTGACGCTGGATCAATACGCCACGCCGGGATACCGCACCCTTACCGCGACCACCAGCGGGGAAGTCGCGAGCTTAAATAACGCCTTCGTGGTGCAGCCGGGCAGCCCGATTCTGCTTTCGGCGAGCAACGGCAGCAACAAGCAGCAGGCGATGTTCAGCATTGGATTGCTGGGCCAGTACACCAGCTGGACCGGCGCCAACACTACCGTCACGTTCCCGAACGGCGGCGTAACAGGTGTGAACGCCAACGTTACCAGCGGGCAGAGCATCACGGTCACCGGCACGGTGCTGGCGACGGCCTATACCGGCTGCTACCCGATCGTGGTGACGACCACGGGACAGAATCCACCGGTGCTGACGCTCTATAGCGCGTTCTGTATCACGCCGGGACCGGCGGCAATCACCAACCTGAATCCCAACAACCTGGGGCAGGGGCAGAGCACCACGGTGCAGATTACCGGCACGAACACGAACTGGCAGCAGGGAGTCACTACCGGCACCTTCGGTTCCGGCATTTCTGTCAATTCGCTGACCATCAACGGCGCGACCAGCGCCACCGCGAGCATCACGGTGGCTGCCAACGCCACGCCGGAGGCCAATACGGTCACGCTGACCACCGCCGGTGAGAACGCGAGCGACCTTTCGGCATTCACGATCTATGCCGCGACTCCGGTGCTGCTGGATGTCTTCCCGAACACCGGGACGCAGGGCCAGACGCTGGACGTCTGCATCACCGGCGCGTTCACGCACTTCGTCAACGGCAACACCACGGCAGATTTCGGCCCCGGGATCACCGTCAATTCGACCACCATCGCGCCCACGGCGAGCTGCCCCACCGGCGACGCCACGCACGGCGATGCCAACATCACGATCACGCCCACGGCATTGACCAACGGGACGAACCACGTGCGCATGATCACCAACCTCGGCGGCGGGTCGCAGGAGATCGCCATCTGGGAGAATTCGTCGGCGACGACGATGTATAACTTCGCCATCAGCCCGGGCGGCGCGACGATTACCTCGGCGGTGCCCACCACGCCGGCCACGGTGCATCAGAACGATGTGGGCGACGTGATCGTGGTCACCGGCAGCGGCACCCACTTCATGGCCGGCGGGCTGACCCCTCAGGTCACCTTCTGCACCGGCGTCACCACGACCGGCCAGACGGTCAACAGCAACACGCAGATCACGGTCAACGTGAACGTGACGCAGTTTGCGCCCACCGGAAACTGCGGCGTGACGGTGACAACCGGCGGCGAAGTCGCGAGCCTGCAGAACGCCTTCCAGATACTGGGGGGCCTTCCCACGCTCAGCCAGGTCAACGGCAACTCGGCGATGCAGGGCCAGACCCTCAACCTCACCATCACCGGCCTGTATACGCATTTCACCAGCGGCTTCACCTGCGCTTTCTGCGGCAATCCGAACATCACGGTCAACACCCACACCGTCAACAGCGATACCTCGCTGAGCCTGAATATCACGATCGACCCGAGCGCGGCCACCGGTCTGACCGACGCGACGGTGCAGGACGCCACCGATGGCTTGATCACGCTGCACAATGGATTCACGATCACCTCAGGGACGCCGACGATCGTTTCCGTCAGCCCGAATACCGGAGCGCAGGGCTCGACCCAGACCATAACCATCACCGGCAGCTTTACGACATGGACTGCGGCGTCGGTAGTCACTGTGTCCGGCGGCAATGACGTGCAGGTAGGTTCCGGCGCCACGGTCACGAACCTGGCGAACGGCTACCAGCAGACCATTCAGGTGCCCTTTACCGTGACCAACGGCGCGGCGGCGACGGCGCGCACGGTGTATGTCACTACGGGGGCGCAGCAGCTTTCTTTGGCCAACGCGTTCACGGTTCTGGCCGGTACGCCCAACGTGACGCAGATTCTTCCCAACATCGGTGTGCCGGGTTCCACGAACCTGACGGTAAACATCACCGGCACATTCACCAACTGGGTGAACGGCACGACGACGGCCAACTTCGGAGCGGGGATTGCCGTGAACGGCTCGGCCGAAGGCGCCGACGGAATCATCCATGTCACCGGCGCTACGACTGCCACCGCCACCTTGACGATAGACGCCGCCGCCGCCCTGGGCGCGCGCAATGTCACGGTCACCACGGGTGCGCAGGTGCTCACCGTGAACAACGGATTCACGGTGCAAAGCACTACGACCACGGCACCGACGATTCTTTACGTAAGCCCGGGCAGCAGTGCCACCAACGTTCCCACCAACAGCAGCGTGACGGTCGTGTTCAGCGAGCCGATGAACCCCGCCACGATCACGAATGTGAATACGGTGCTGGCCGACAGCACCGTGGCAAGCTGCGATCCAGGCTCCGGCCAGAGTCTCCCGGCCACCGTGTCGCTCGATGCCTCGGGGCGCATCCTGACTCTGACGCCCGGGGGATTGCTGAGCGTCGGCCGTACGTTCTATCTGACGGTCAACAACAGTAATGTACCCGGTGGAACGCCGATCGTTTCCGATCAATCCGCCAATCATCTGAACTACAACCAGTGTTACTCCTTTACGGCCGGCTTTGCGGCGGACAACACGGGTCCGAGTTTCGTGTCGGCCAACTTCGTGAATGGCATCGGCAACCTGCCCACCAATTCGAAAGTGATTCTGGGATTCAACAAGCCGATCAATCCGGCCACGGTTTCGACCGGGCTCACGATCATGCAGGGCGCGAACACGGTGCCGGGCTCGTGGGGCTACAGCTCCGATTTCACGCAGGCTATCTTCACGCCTTCACCGAACCTGCTGGCCTTGTCGCCTTACACGGTCGCGTATACTTCGGCAATCACCGATGCAGTCGGGAATGCCTTGACGAATCCCAACACACTGACATTCACGACCGGCGCGGCCGCCGACACCACGGGTCTTTCGTGGGTGACTTATGCACCAATCAACGGCTCCACGACCGGCACGAATCCGGTAATTCGAGTGGTATTCAACAAGGCGGTGAACCCGTTGACGGTGACGCCTTCGACGTTCTATCTGTATAACAATCAGAACAGTGCCACGGTGTACGGTTCGACGATTACGGCCTCTCCCGATAACAAGACATTCACCCTGACCCTGGCAGGGAATTTGCTGGCCAGCACCCAATACCGTTTCTTCATGGGAACGATTTATGACTGGACCGGTATCAACAGCTTCGGTCAATACGGGCCGATTTTTACGACGGGCACAGGCGCCGACACCACCGCGCCCGAGATCGTCACCAACAGTGCGATCGGAGTTTACGGAGTCTCCCCGGCGGCGGGCGCCTCAGGCGTCCAGGTGAATCCGACGATTTACATTCACTTCACCAAGATGGTGAACGGCACAAGGGTCGCCGCCCTGCTCGATCCGACATCGCTGCAGCAGGCCAACGTAACGCTGTCACCGTTCGTGTCCGGAACGGTGGCGTTTGTCAGTGGAGACTACTCGACCATAACCTTTACGCCCTCGAGTCTTTTGGCCGCATCCACTTCGTACACGATCAACGTGGCCGGTTTCGAGGATGAAGACGGGAACCCGATGACACCGTTCGCGGGCAGCAGCTTCACCACCGGTTCCACGGCGACGGCCGACACGACGCATGGCACGATTACCGCGACGCCCACCAGCGGCGCGACCCTGGTGCCGGTCAATACGAACGTCGTACTGCAATTGAATAAGCCGGTGGATCCGGTAACGGTGAGTTCCACCAGTTTCCGCGTCTACGACAACACGTCCGGCGTGAATGTTCCGGGAACGATTGCAATTTCGTCCAACTACCTGACCCTGACCTTTACGCAGGCCACCCAGTTCCAGCCCGGCCACCAGATCTGCATCTACGCCAGTTACTACGCGTACCTGTACGATCTGGCGGGCAATACCTTCAACTACATCAATCAGTGCTTCACCACGGGCACGGGGGCGGACACCACGGCGCCCACGGTCGTCAATGTCAGTCCACTTACGGGCGCGACGGGAATCGGTCCGAGCAACCCGGTGATCGTGACGTTCTCGAAGTCGATCAATCCCGGCTCGCTGACGAGCAACGTGGCGCTCTACAACGGGTCTACGCTGGTAACGGCCGGCTATTCGCCTTCGAGCGACTATACCACCATCGTGTTCAATAACGGCTATCTGCCGTTCAACACGACCTTCACGGTGGTAGTCAATCCCACGATTACAGACCTGGCAGGGAACCAACTGGGGACGCAGTTCAGCAGCACCTTTACCACGGGACCGGCGCCGGTGACTTCGCAGCCCACGGTTACGGCCATGCGGCCGGGCAGCGGCGCAACCGGAGTATCCGCCACCGATCCGATCACGTTCTTCATGAGTGCGCCCATGAATCCTGCGACGATCAACAGCAATTCGCTTAAGATTTCGCAGAATGGCGTACTGCTGGCGGGGACGATCACGCCTTCCGCCGACAACCAGGACTTCACCTTCACGCCGAACGGCGGTTCGTTCGCGCTCGGGGCTTACATCCAGGTCTTCTTTACCAGCGCGGCTACCGATACCAACGGGAACCCGCTGTATAATTTCCAATCGTCCTTCAAGATTCAGCCGGATTTGAGCACCACGGCGCCAACGGCGCTTTCGTATAACCCGTGCCGCTACTGCGGCGGGAATAACGAGACCACCGTGGTGGAAGTGCTGATGAACAAGCCGCTGAACCCGTCCACCGTGAACTCGTCGACGTTCTACATTCTGCAGAACAACACGACGCCGGTTTCGGGGAGCATCGCCGTGCTGGATGGCGGCCGGCTGATGCGCTTCCGGCCGGGCAGCCCGCTCAGCGCCAACACGTATTACTACGTGTACATCACCAGCGGCGTGCAGGACACCAGCGGACTGAGTTTCGCCGGCAGCACGTCCTATCAATACTATTTCTATACAAGCACCACCTCGAACACGACGGCTCCGTCGGTGCTTGCCACCGCGCCTACCAACGGGGCGACGGCGATCGGCACCAACGCGTTGATCGGGGTGACCTTCAGCGCGAACGTGGACGGCAACACGCTCGATCCCTCGAACGTGACACTGACCGGACCCGGCGGCAACATTCCGCTGACGATTTCCTATAACGCTTCGACCTTCGCGATGACGCTGACGCCGCAAGCTCCGCTGCCGCCGAGCGCGACCGTAACGCTGACGCTGAACGGCGTGACCGACAACGACGGCAATGCGCTCAGCCCGACTCCGTATACGCTTTCCTTCGGCACCGGCCCGGCTCCGGACTACTCGGTGCCGATCCTGACGCAGATCAACGTCACGAACGGCCAGACCGGCGTGCCGGTGAACAGCAGTTTCTCGCTGCTGTTCAATAAGCCGATCGACTGGCGAACGGTGATCTACAACAACACGATTCTGCTGCGCGATAATTCGGCCAGTTCCGCTACGGTGCCGGCGAATATCACTCCGATCGGAGCCAACGGGATCCTGATTACGCCCACGGCGCCTCTTTCGGTCAATCATAGCGAGCAGATTCTGGGCTGCAGCATCGCCGACCTGAACGGCAACGTAGCGGGCTGCTATTTTGTGAATATCAGCTTCACCACCGTATTGACGCAGCCTTCGGGCGGTCCGGTGGTGACGCAGATCATTCCGCAAAACGGCAGCGGCGGCGTCCCGGTGAACTTCAGGCCCATGGTGCAGTTCGACCGGCCGGTAAATCCGGCGGCGCTGAGCGGTGTCACGCTGACGCAAAGCGGCAACCCGATTACGGCAACGGCCGTGCTTTCCTCCGCGGGAACCGTCCTGACGCTGGTTCCGGCGGCCATTCTGTCGCCCAACACCACCTATGTATTTACCGTGTCGGGCACGCAGGACTCGGCCGGCCATGTGCAATCCGGCCCGGTGACGCGCTCGTTCACCACCGGCGGGGGCTTCGATCTGACGGCGCCGACGGCCACCACGGTGACGCCGATCAGCAATTCGACCACCGGCACCAACCCGTTCATCCAATTCAAGTTCAGCAAGCCGCTGAACCCCATCAACAGCGCCAGCTTCAGCTTCTACAACGTCATCACCAACCACGGGGTCAACGGCGCGGCGCTGAACTGGGCTCCCGATTTCAAGAGCGTGCAGTTCACGTATCCGGGGACTCTGGATCCGAACAGCCGCTATGCCTGGTATCTCACGTTTGCGGACCTGGTGGGCAACACCAACAGCTCGGCATACGAGTACTTTTACACGAATACGGGGACGGATTCGACGGGCGAGACCGTGACGTCCGTTACGCCGCCTAATGCGCAGGGCGGAGTGCCGCTCAATGCGACCATCTCGCTGAAGCTGGCGAAGCCGGCTTCGCCCGCGACCGTCAACAACTCGAGCGTGACGCTGTCGCCCGCGGTAAGCGGCTATGCGGTGCAGCTTTCCAGCGATGGCATGACCATCACGCTGGCCTATACCGGCAACCTGGCGGCCGGCACAACCTACACGCTTACGGTTCCGACCGGCGGATTCACCGACCAGGACGGGAACGAGGTGTATTGTTCCACGAACCTGGGCGCCACCTGCGCCGGCGGCATCGCCTTCAGCAGCACATTCACCACGGGGACGTCGACCGATTCGACGCACGGCACCATCAGCATGATCAACCCCAGCCCGGGCAGCAACGGCGCGGCGCTGACTCAGGCGGTCACCATTCAGTTCAGCAAGCCGTGGAACCCGAACACGCTCTCGGGACAGTATTTCGTGCTGCTGGACAACAACAACTCGAATTACCCGATCGCCGGCATCATCACCACGGGCAACACGGTCTGCAATGGCGTAGCGATCACGCCGGCGGCGAACACGATGACGTTCTGTCCGTCGGTGGCGCTGCCGGCGAATACCACCATCCAGGTTCTCGCCGGGTACTATGTGAACATCTACGATCTGGCGGGCAACAACTTCGCTTACCTCAATACCAGTTTCGGGACGGCCAACACGGCGGATACCACGCCGCCGCAGGTGGTGAGTATTACTCCGGCAAACGGAGCGACCAATGTCGGCCCGTATGGGACCGTGGCCATCACATTCAATAAGTCGCTCGATTACACGACCATTAACGGGTACAACTTCGCGCTATATAACGGATCGACCAATCTGAGCGCCGGCGTCAGCTATTCGAGCGACCGGAGCATTGTCTATCTGAGCACGACTCTGCCATACAGCGCGACTATTACGGCGACCGTCTCCAGCAACGTGAAAGATTACAACGGAAACAACCTGGCGGCGTGTAGCCCGACATGTGTCACGAGTTCGTTCACTTCGACCTTCACGACGGAGACGCAGCCGCTGACTACAACGCCTACGGCCATTCAGGTGCGGCCGACCGGCAGCGGCGCGGCGCTGAACACTCCGATTACGATCTACATGAACGCCCCCATGAGCCTGCCGGCAGTGCAGAACGGCATGTACGTGGTGGAAAACGGGGCGCTGATTTCCGGAACCGTCACACTCACGCAGGACCAGCACGGAATCATCTGGACGCCGGCCGCCCCCTACCTGCAAGGCGCGCTCATCGAGGTCTACCTATACCCGCCGGCGGCGGATATCAGCGGCAACCTGGCGACCAGCTACGCGTATTCTTTCCACACAGTGAGCCTGCCAAGTTCGACGACGGCGCCCACGGAGACAGCATACAATCCGCCGAGATACACTTACACCTCGCTGCTGAACCCGGTGGTGGAAATCGCGTTTTCGAAGGCGCTGAATCCGGCGACGGTGACGTCGAGTTCGGCATTTGTCAAGTACAACAACACGGGGTCGCCGATCAGCGGAACGCCGGTATTGCTGAACGGCAATGCGCTGCTGCGTATCCCGCTGACTTCCACTCTGCTTGCGTCCGGCACCAGTTACTACTATGTCACTCTGACCAGCGCGATTCAGGACATGAGCGGCAACTCCTTCGGGGGAGATAATTATTACTTCTACACGACAGCCGCCTCGGCCGTCGATAACACTCCTCCGTCGCTGTCGTTCATAACGCCTACCAATGGGGCGACAGGCATCGGGGATAACGCTCCGGTGCGGCTGGTGTTCAGTAAGCTGGTGGATACGCTGACGATCGGCCCCTCGACCGTTACCCTGATGAACGGTTCGACTCCGCTGCCATACACCGCCACGTTTACGACCTTCAACGGCGGAACCCAGACGGTGGCGATCCTGATGCCGTTCTCGCCGCTACCCGACAGTTCCACCATTTCGGTGGGGCTGACCGCGGGGATCAACGATCTGGCGGGCAACACCATCACCGCCCAGACTCCGACCTTCATGACGCTCGGCGGTGCGGATTTCAACGGCCCCGCGGTGACGGCCCGCAGCGTGGATTCCGGCAACAATGCGAACGTGCCGGTGAATTCGACGTTCACCATCACGTTCAGTAAGCCGCTGGATCCCGCCTCGGTCACTACGGGCGGCTTCTATCTATACGACGCTACAACCGGCACGTATCCGGCGGTGCACCTGAATGTTTCCGCGGATGGACTGACCGTCACGATTGTTCCAAACGCGACTCTGCCCTCCGGACACTCGATGGATTACTACTACCAGGGGGCCACCGACCTGAACGGGAATGCGCTGACGAACGGCAGCGGCCAGGGCTTTACCACTTCATCGTCGAGCGATACCACGCCTCCGAGTGTGGTCAACACCAACCCGTTCAACGGCGTCGCGAACGTGCCGACGAACGCCAACATCGAGGTGATCTTCAATAAGGCGGTGCGGGCGACCAGCCTCGGCCATATTACACTGAGCGCCGGCTCGACCGTGCCCAGCACGGCGGTGCTGGAGAACAATATTTACACGAACGACACGGTGGTGCGGATCATCCCGCAGCAGTTACTGCTGCCCAATACCAGCTATACGGTGACCTTGGGCGATGGTACAAGCGGTTACGTGCAGGACGTCGCGGGCAATACCCTGGCGCCCGGAACCAGCTTCCAGTTCACCACCGGCAATAACATCCAGACCCAGGGGCTGTTACTGCCCACGGCCACGGTGACAACCGGGTCCGGGACCCTGACGCTGCCCACCAGCGGAACCCTGGGGAACGTGCTGGACAACCCGACCTTCACGTTTGTCTTCGACCACCAGGTGGATTACGCATCGCTCCGCGGCTTCAGCCTGCGCGATACCGGTAATAACCTGGTTACCGGAGTGACGTTAAACTTCGCTCTGTCGGCGGACCAGAAGACCGTGACGATCACCACCTCCGGCCTGAACGCCGCGACCACTTACCATCTGTGGATCGAGAACGGTTACTATCTGTACGATTCGGCGGGCAACGTGACTTACTTCGGCAGCCAGCAGTACGCGTTCAGCACGCAGTAAGCGGCGAGAGAGGGAAAGGAGCAGGCGGAAATACTGCCCGCCGGCTACCGGGAGTACAGTTCGAGCATCTGTTGCTCCGCCGGCGGAGCGAGCACGCTGTGGGCGGCGAAGTCTTCGGCCTGCGGGTAATCGGTGGCGCGGATGCGCGCGGCGGCGGATTCGAGATCGTAGCTTGTGTGGCGGAACTGCACGTCCGGACCGAGCAGGAGCCAGTCGGCGCCGGGCGCGCCGAACGGCATTCCGGCGCTGCCGGCGTTGACCACGCGGGTGCGGCCGATCCTGCGGTCGAACTGCATATGGGTGTGGCCGCAGACCACCAGATCGGCGGCGGCGTCGTCGAAAATGGGCAGCAGGCGTTCTTCGGGCGTGAGGCGGGTGAAGATTTCGTTGTCGTCGCGCGGCGTCGCGTGGCAGAACAGCACCCTGCCGAGAGCCGGAATTTCGAGGCGAACGGTTGCGGGCCAGGCGCGCATGGTTGCGCCGTCTTCGGCGCGAAGCTGCCGCGCGGTCCAGTGAATCATGGGTCGGTAGGCCGCGGGAACGGCGGCGGGTTCGCGGCCGGCCATGGATTCGAGCACGGCGGTCTCGCCGTTGCCGAAGAGGAAGCGCGCGGGCAGCGCGAGATCGAGCAGACGTTCCAGGGTCTGGCGGGGCATGGGTCCGGGGACAACATCGCCCCCGATCACGATGCAGTCCACTGCTTCGCGGCGGATCTCTTCGAGCACGGCTTCGAGGGCCGGAAGGTTGGCGTGGATATCGCAAACGGCGGCGACGCGCATGCCGCCAGTGTATCGCGGAGGCGCGGCCGGAGCGGTTCCCGCGCAGTGAGAATTTATATCTATCGGTGCGCCACTGAGTTACACTTTTTGAAGCACTGGGTCCGGGTGCTTGCTTGTTAGTGTGGAGGTCGATGATGCAGCCCTCACTGCTCCCCTCGGTTACGGTGGATATCGTTTCGAAGATGTGTCCCGGAGCGCCCGTGGCGAATATCACGGCGAACCTGCCGTATGTCCTGACCGCGTTGGCGACGGCGCAACTGGACGACAAGCCCATGGTGCTGATGGCGATCGGCACCATCCGCGCGGAGACCGGGAGATTCGCTCCGATTTCCGAACAGGTGAACCAGTACAACACCGCTCCGGGAGGGCCGCAGTTCGGGCTCTACGACGGGCGCGCTTCGCTGGGAAACAGCCAGCCGGGCGACGGGGCGCGTTTCAAAGGGCGCGGCTTCGTGCAGCTCACCGGCAGGGCGAACTATGCGCAATACGGAGAGGTGATCGGGCTGGGAACGGGCCTGCTGGACAATCCGGACCTGGCGAACGATCCGAAAGTCGCATCCGAACTGCTGGCGGCGTTTCTGAAGGCGCACGAAACGCGCATCCGGGCGGCGCTGACGGCGGGCGATCTGGCCACGGCGCGCAAGCTGGTGAACGGCGGCACGTACGGCGTGGATACTTTCAGCTCGGCGTACAACACGGGAAACGAGCTGCTCCCGGATCCCCTGGGTTGACATCGTGCGCCGCGTCGGATATTTAAGATCCATGTCTACAGCGACGGCGCCAGCGCCGATGGCCGGACGCAAACCGGCCGACCAGCAGATGTTCGCCCGCCTGCGCGAGATTCGCGCCGCGGCGCAATACTTACAGAACTTCGCCATCCAGGCGCGCACGCAGGTGGCGTCACTGGATCCGGCGGCGCGCGCGGGAGCGCTCCTGGAGGCATTATCTCCGGCGTTCCTGAACCGGCTGGAGCAGGCGATTGCGCCGGTGCTGGATTCCATCCGGCAGGCTTTCGCCGCGGACAGCGAAGAATATGAATGGTGCGCGGACAGCGTGGCGACGATCCGGCTGACGTGGGCGAGCATCAAAGACCTCTGGCCGGCGGCGACCCTGACGTACGAAGCGGCCGACCAGCGGTTGACGGCGATCAACGCCCTGCTGGACCAGATTGTGTATCAGTGCGCGAGCCTGACGATTGCGCCGCGCGTGAATGACTGCCTGGCGAATCTGCGGACGGGGCAGGTGCTGGATTTCGATTTCGAATTCGGCAACGAGTTGCCGCAGAGCACGGAGTTGCGGAAACGGCTGATCCTGGAACTGGTGCAGGAGAGCGGCGTGATTGCCGGGGGAATCGTAGACGCGGACAACCGCGTGATTTACAAGATCGCCCCCACAAGGGGAAAGCAGGTGATGAGCCTGGTGCGGCTGCTGCTGTGGTTCGTGGCGGGCGGAGCGGCGATTCCGCTGGTCATTACACAGATCACGCACTTCACCTGGCCGCTGTATTACAACCTGCTACAGGACTACGTTTTCCTTTTCGCGGGCACGCTGGCGCACCTGGCCATCGAGGCGATCAAGGCGGCGCGCGCGCAGACCCGGCCGAGTTTCCAGGCGATGAATGACTGGGTGCTGTGGGTGCACGTGCGTGAGATGCAACTGCTGTGGGGAATATTCTACGGCTGGCTGGGCTACGTGCTGCTGGTGACCACGCTGGGCGCGGCATCGTTCCAATGGCAGGCGGCGTTCTTCTCGGGGTACAGCATCGACAGCGTGGTGGAAGTATTCCTGGGGCGGTTCCAGGCGGTGGTGAAAGCGCAGACGGCGGCGATTACGGCGTAGGCCCTATTCGCGGGCGCGGCGGGTTTTGCACTCCAGGACTTCGCGCACTTTTTCCGTGAGCGCGCCGGGGGTGAAGGGCTTTTGCAGGAAGGCGACTTCCTTTTGCAGAATGCCGCTGCCCACGATGGCGTTGTCGGTGTAGCCGGACATATAAAGCACGTGCATTTCGGGGCGGCGGCGCTTGAGCTGCAGGGCGAGTTCGCGGCCGCTGACTTTGGGCATGACCACATCGGTGACGAGGAGGTGGATGGGCCCGGGGTACTGCTCGGCGATGCGGCGCGCCTCCAGGGGGTCGGCGGCATCCATGACCTTGTAGCCTTCGCGCTCCAGGGTCTCGCGCACCAGGTTGCGGACCATCTCTTCGTCTTCGACCAGGAGGACGGTTTCGGTGCCGCGGGGCACGGCGCGGACGGCGTTTTCGGTTTCGGTGGTGGCGGGCTGGTCGATGCGCGGCAGGTAGACCTTGACGGAAGTGCCGTGGCCGGGCTCGCTATAGACTTCCACGCTGCCGCCGCTCTGCTTGACGATCCCGAAGACGGTGGAAAGTCCGAGTCCGGTGCCCTTGCCCGTGCCCTTGGTGGTGAAGAAGGGCTCGAAGAGGCGCGCCTGGGTGGCCTGGTCCATGCCGGTCCCGCTGTCGCTCACGGCGATCATGACGTAGGTGCCTGGCTTGACGGAGATGTGGCGTCCGGCGTAGCTTTCGTCGAGGTGGCGGTTAGCGGTTTCAATGGTAAGGGTGCCGCCTTTGGGCATGGCGTCGCGGGCGTTGACCACGAGGTTCATGAGGACCTGTTCGATCTGGCCGGGATCGGCACTGACGCGGCCGAGATCGGGGCGCAGGGCGAGGCGCAGGTCGATGTCTTCTCCGATGAGTCGCTGCAGCATGGTGCCGAGGCCGGTGACGAGCTTGTTGAGATCGAGCACCTTGGGCTGCAGCACCTGGCGGCGGCTGAAGGCAAGCAGTTGCCTGGTAAGGGCGGCGGCGCGCTCGCCGGCCTTCATGATCTGCTCGACGGAATGGCGGTTGGGATCGTGCGGACCGAGGTTATTGAGGATGAGCTGGCTGTAGCCGGTGATGATGGTGAGGAGGTTGTTGAAGTCGTGCGCGACGCCGCCGGCGAGCATGCCGACGGCTTCCATTTTTTGCGCCTGGCGGAGCTGTTCTTCGAGCTGGCGGCGGCCCGTGATATCGATGAATACGGCCAGTTCGGCGCGGTGGCCGCCATATTCGATTTCGTGGACGGCGACCTCGACTTCGAGCACGCGGCCATCCTTGGCGCGGTGGCTCCAGATGCTCGAGGGCGGGCGCATGTCGGCGGAGAGTTCGTTCACGAACCGGCGGGCGTTTTCTTCGCCGAAGACATCGGCGAGAACCAGTGAGCGGAATTCCTCCGGTGTGAAGCCGTACAGCCTGGCAGCGGCGGAATTGGCTTCCAACAGATGCCCTGTGTCGGGGTCGAACACCCACATGGGCTGGGGATTTTCTTCGAACAGCAGCCGGAATTTCTTGTCTTTATCCTTCAAAAATTGCTTTGCCGGCATGGATTCAAGCACCAATCGGGGGAGGCGCTGAATACCCGTTTCCACATTCGGAACCCGTAAAAAACAGTGTACGATAGGATCGGCTTGCGGCCGGGAATCTTCCTGAGATTTCGGAACGCAGCGGCCGTCATTTCACGATGACTTTGAGGATCCCGCAGAACGCTCATCCCTAGTTTCAGCATATCGATTCAGTGAGATCCGCTCAATGCATGGCTCCCGACGGTTGTAGGATTCGGTACAACTCGCGGCTCCGGAATGTCAGAAAGCACTGAGGGCGAGTGAGTAAGCGCCCCAGAGAACGCTATCGTCGGCAAGCGCGGCGGGCGCCACGTCGATGCGGGCTGCCGACCAGTTCGTGATTTGCCGGCGTAATTCGGTTTCGAGCGGGACAAAGAGGGCGTCGCCGGCCTTGGAGATGCCGCCGCCGATGACGATGCGCATCGGGTTGAGCAGCATAATAGCGGCTTTGAGGCCGAGGGCGAGATCGACCACGTAGCGGCTGACGAAGGCGGGGTCCTGCAGGAGTTCCCGGGCGGAGCGGCCGGTATCGCGTTCCAGCCAGAGGCCGCAGCACATCCGTTCGAAGCAGCCGCGCGCGCCGCAAAGGCACTTGGGGCCATCGGGGCGAATGGTGAGATGGCCGATTTCGCCGGCGTACGAATCGGCGCCGCGCCAGACGCGGCCGCTTTCATAGATACCGCCGCCGATGCCGGTGGAGAGGGTCATATAGAAGAGAGGCGAGCATCCGCGGCCGGCGCCGAATTCGGCTTCGCCAATGGCGCCCACGTTGGCATCGTTATCCATGACCGCGGGCGCGCCGGAGAGGTCGTGGAGGAAGCCGCAGAGATCGAAATCCCTCCAGCCGCCGACGTGGGTGGAGAGGACGACGCGCTGGGAAGCGAAATCGACCGGTCCACCGAAGCCGATGCCGCAGCGTTCGAAGGAAAGCTCGCGGCGCCAGGCGGTGACGATCTTGGTGAGCTGGGCGAGCATCCACTCGCGGCCGCCCGAGGCGTCGGTGGCGCGGGATTCCCGGCGGACCATGCGCGGGCCGTCGAACGCCGCAAGGGTGAACTTGGTGCCGCCGATATCGATGGCGAGAATCACGGGAGGCCTCGGAGAAACTGGGCGTCCCGCCAGTCCCAGATGCGATCAATGTGCTGGTCCACTTCCGCGGGTTTCTCATTCCACAGCTGGGCGCGCGCGGAAACGGCGCCTTCGCCGTGTACCAGGATGCCCCATCCGGCAAGGGCCAGGAAGGCCCATTTCAGCGAGCGGCGCGCGCTGCCGCGGAGGAGTTTGTTCCAGTACTGGATGGCGGGAATCAGGAAAAAGACCAAAAAGGGCGCCATATCGGCGAAGTAGCGGGGGCCATAGGAATGGCCGGACCAGTACCAGCCGATCAGGATGGCATGCGAGGCTATGATCGCGACCAGATAGGCCGCCAGCGGGAAGCACCAGCGGTTCCGAATGGCAAGCACCATACCGGCGGCCGCGAAGAGAACCACGGGAGTGAATACAAGCAGGCCGCGCGAAGGGCTGAACAGGTTTGCCGTGAAGCCCCAAAGCCACGGGACGAAAGCGGGAGCGCTGGCCGAGTAATAGCGCGGCCATAGGCTATGCAGCGCACTGAGATTGTGGATGAAGAAGAGCGCGGCCACCGGGGAGGCCCACAGAAGAAATCGGGGCAGGAGGGCGCGATGGTGCGCGGCCACGTAAATGGTGAGGAGCGCCACCGCGATGAAGTTGGAGGGCCGGGTGATGAAAGCGGCAGCGAGCGGCAGGGCGGCGATGGCGATGCGTCCCTCCAGTAAGAGATCGAGCGCCACGGCCAGCAGCAGCACACTAGGGCCGTGTTGCCATAGGGCGCGGCTGGCGGTGCTCCATTGGGTGGTCCCGAAGGCGAAGATCAGGACGACGAAAAGAGCCTGGCGGGGCGGTAGGAAACGGAGCGCAGTACGATAGACGACGCAAGCAGCCAGAGCGCCGATGAAAGCCCCGCTCCAAAGCTCGATCAACTGGTATGAGCCAAGCGGGTCGCCGTTGAGGAAGGCTGCGATCGCGGGCTGCTTGATGAGGTGGTGGGCGCCAGGAAAAGCGGCTGCGATGGCTTTGGAAACAGTCATGACGGCGGCCGCAGCGGGAAGGGCGAGGAGCGTGGTCCCAATCGGGTAGAAACTGTACACGTGGCCGCCGGGGCAACCTCTGACGGCATCGTACGGGATCGCTTTGCCGTGCGGCGGAACGCAGTCCAGGCCAAAATCGGCGACGGCCGGGGCGGCGGGAACGAAAGCATCCACCGCGAAAGAACCGTGCCGCAGCAGACTGAGCATGGTGGGAACGGTGTAGTAAGAATCGTAGGACGTGAAGGGGGGGCACACGCTGTAAACCAGCAGCACCCCCACGAAGAGATGAACTCCGGGCTGGAGTTTTCGTTTCACGGCCGACAGGCGCCGCCCGCCGTTCTACTGATATACGCCGGCGGCTTTCCAATCGCCGGCTTTGACAATGGTCAAGCCCGTGGGGTCCACGTGTTTGTGGAAGGCGGCGTTGATTTCGGCGGGCGTGAGCGCGCCGATTTTCTGCTCGAGCTGTTCGTCCCATTGCATGGTGCGATCCTCCTGTTCGTGCTGGGCGATGAAGTTGAGCAGGGCCGCATCCTGGGAGCGGGAGACGAGGCGCGAATCGAGATACGCCTTCTTGGCTTCGGCGACTTCATCGGCGGTGAAGCCGGTCTGCCAGGTCTTCTTGAGCTCGTCGACGAAGCTGAATTCCACCTTCGGGCCATTGGCCGGGTTGAGGCTGACGGTGCCGGAGAGCAGGGCGGAATCGCCCTCGGCGGGGACGTTCAGGCCGGCGTTGGCGCCATAGCTGAGGCCTTCGCGATTGCGGATGCGGTCGGAGATGTGAGAGGTGATGGGGCCGCCGAACATATAAGCGGCAAGCACCATGGCGGGGTAGTCGGGGTCGTTCTGCGAGAGCCGGATACGCTCGCCGGCTTCGAACTGGGCGTTGGCTTTGTCGGGCGTCTCGATCTTGCGATTGATCGGAGACACGGACCGGTAGCGGGCGACGATGGGGTGGTAGGCTTCGCGGGTATTCCAGGTTCCGAGGAGTTCCTCGGCGAGCTGCCGCACGGCGGCCTGGTCCACGGGACCGACGACGGCGAAGACGCCGTAGTTGGCGCCGTAGTAGCGGTCGTGGAAGCTGCGGACTTCATCGAGAGTGACCTTCTTCATTTCGGCGAGCTGGTCTTCGCGAGTCTGCTGGTAGAGGACGTCGCCGGGCTGCCAGGCGCTGAGGTGGCGATTGAGCGTCTCGGCGGCGAGCTGGGTAGGTTCGGTCTGGGGAGCTTCGAGCCCTTTGATGCGCTGCTGCAGGACGCGGTCGAAATCGGCTTGCGGGTAAGCCGGATCCTTGAGCATTTCGACGGCAAGCCGCAGGGCGGCGGGGAAATTCCCGGCCGGTGCAGTGATGTTGGCGTTGGCGCTGGAAACGCCGCCGCCTCCTCCGAATCCGCCGCGTCCACCGCCACCGCGTCCGCCGAATCCGCCGCCTCCGCCGCCGGAGACCGTGATGCGCGCGTCGAGGCGCTGCATTTCGTCGGAGAGCTGCTGGCGGGTCTTGGTCTTGGTGCCGGAGGAGAGCAGGCTGCCGGCGAAGCTGGCGGCGGCGTTCTGTCCCTTGAGGCTGGCTTCGTCGCCGAAACGCAGTTCGATGGTGGCGGTAACCATGTTGTTCTCGGTCTTCTTATTGAGCATTGCCACCTTCATTCCATTGGAGAGCTTGGAGCGGGTGAGACGGCTCGAAATGTTGGCCGGAGTGGGGTCGAAGACTTCGCCATGGCTGATGTTGACGCTGCTTTTCAGCCCTTTGAGCACGGCTTCGAGATCGCCGGTTTCAGGGACGACCGTGCGGTCCGGGTTCGGGTCGGGCATATAGTAGCCGACGGTCTGGTTGGAGGTTTTGAAGTAGAATCTGGCGACGCGCGCGACGTCGGCGGGAGTGACGGTGGCGAGGCGGTCGTGCTGCAGGAACATGAGGCGCCAGTCGCCCTGCGAAATGGCGGTGTTGAGAGCGCCGGTGGCGATGGATTGAGGATCGGACAGGCTGTTTTCGAGATTGCGCAGCAGACCGCGCTTGACGCGGTCGACTTCCTGGGGAGTGGGCGGCTCGCTGACGACGCCGGCGACGGTCTGGAGGATGGCCTCTTTGGCTTTATCGAGAGACTGGTCGTTGGTGAGGCTGGCGGAGACTTCGACCAGGCCGGGGTCGTGCAACTGCTCGAAGCGCATGTTGGCGCTGGTGGCGAGCTTGTTATCGACGAGAGCTTTGGTGAGACGGCCTTCGGCTGCCCCGCCGCCGCCTCCGCGTCCTCCACGCCCGCCGCCACCGCCGCTCATGATGCCGGCGAGCACCTGGAGCGCCGCGGCATCCGGATTAGAGGCCGAAGGCGCGTGCCAGGCGACGATCACTTCCTGCCCTTCGCCGACGCGGCGCAGGGCGACGAAGCGTTCGCCATCCTGCGGCGGCTCGACGGTATAAGTCTGGTCGAGCTTGCGGGTGGGGCGGGGAATGGCGCCGAGGGTATCGGCGACGTAGCCGAGCGTCTTGGATTCGTCGAAGCGGCCGGTGATGACGAGCACCGCGTTGTCGGGCTGGTAATACTTGTGGTAGAAGGCCTCCAGGCGATCTACGGGAACCTTCTCGATATCTTCTTTGGAGCCGATGGTCGACTTGCCGTAGTTGTGCCAGAGGTAGGCGGTGGCGGCGACCCGTTCGCTGAGGATCGAGCCGGGGTTGTTTTCGCCGCGCTCGAATTCGTTGCGCACCACGGTCATTTCGGTATCGAGAATCTGCTTGGTGAACTTGACGTGGATCATGCGATCGGCCTCGAGGCCGAGGGCCCACTTGAGGTTGTCGTCTGTGGCCGGGACGGTTTCGTAGTAGTTGGTGCGGTCGTAGGAGGTGGTGCCGTTCCAGTTGGCGCCGTGGGCGACGATCTCATTTTTGATCTGGCGGCCGTTGGTGGTTTCGATGAAGTCGAGGTGCTCGAGGAGGTGGGCCATCCCGGTTTCCCCGTATCCTTCATGGCGGGAGCCCACGAGGTAGGTGGCGTTGATGGTGACCTTGGGATTGGCGGGGTCCGGGTAGAGAAGCACGCGGAGACCGTTGGGGTAATCGTATTCGGTGATGCCTCCGACGGAGGCCTTCTTCTGGACGCCGGACGGCAGGGTCTGCGCGGCGGCGGAAAGTGCGAGCGCGAGGGCAACGCCAATGAAAGACTTACGGAGCATGAACACACCTTTTGCTGCGAGATTGTCGAATTATAACAGGAGTTCACGCGGGCAAAAGGCGTGCGGCCGTGCGCGGGCCTATGCAGCCGCGGGAAGCCGCGGCATGGCGGGAGGCGACGCGGGCGCAATCACGAGCTGCGCCGTTTTGGGCGGCGGGAAGCAGGTTTCGAGGCCGCCCTGGAAATAGTCCATCACAAGCAGGGCGGCGCCGAACAGAGCCGCGGCCAAGAGAGTCAGCAATGCAACCGATTTGGGAAAAACCATGAGCCTTACCTTTCATGGTGGGAAAGGCAGGTCGGGTTCCAGTGTTCGTTTTCGAGCGTCCGGCTATTGGGCTTTGCGGTGCGCCAGGCGGCTGCAGGCCGTATCGGCGCCCGTGGGGTCGATGGCGGAGCTGCCTTCTTCGATCATGGCGATTTTGCCTTCCTTATCGATGACGAACGTGGCGCGGTTATCGAAGCCGTTGGGGAGATAGACGCCGTAGAGCTCGCCGACTTTGTGGTCGTGGTCGCTGAGCATGGGGAATTCGGCGTTGAGCTCCTTGGCCCAGTGGCTCAAAACGAAAACCGTGTCTGTGCTGATCGCCAGCACTTGCGTATCATTTGCTGTAAATTTTCCGATACCAGCCTGGTATGCCGTGAGTTCGCGCGTTCAACCACCGCTGAAGGCGGCGGGGAAGAAGGCCAGAATGACGTTCTTGACGCCGCGAAAGTCGGAGAGCTTGATTTCCTTGCCGCTGGAATTGGCTCGGGCGGAGACGGTGAAATCGGGAGCCTGGTCGCCAACCTTGAGATTGGTTTTAGGCGGTACGGTTTGCGCGCACGCGGTAACGGCGGCCAGACCGAGAGCGGCGAATATCAGAAACTTCATTTCCCCTCGCTTCGACGCCAGACTAGCACTTGGGAACGGGGCGGCGCAAGTAGGGCGCCAGTGAGTTCACAACTACCCGATTCCCGGGGAGGCTACTGTGCGGGGGTAGAGGAGCCGGTCTGCCCGGAAGTGGCAGCGCCGCTATTGGCGCCCGCGGAGATGGCGGCGCCGGCATTGCCCCAGAGGTTCTGCATGCCGCCGGAAACGTGGTAAATGATGCCCAAAGCAATGAGCGCCAGCAAAGCGGTGAGGAGGCAATACTCGGCGAGGTCCTGGCCGCGGTCTCCCCGGAGAAAACGAACGAAGGCTCGTAACACTGTAACGATCCGATTACTAGGATATAGGGTACGGTCCTGGCATGACTATGTTCTCTTTCGATATGGGCCGGACCGCTTAAGTTTTTCTCCAGTCGGACGATAAGCTGTAGTGAAGAGAATGGCAACCCCAAGCGTAAGTCTGGGCGAGACGGTCTGGGATCTGCCTCCGCTGATCCTGCACCCTTTTAACGAGCGGGTATCGCCGTCGGCCCTGCTGGAGAATTCGCGGGCGGCGCTGATTCTGTCGGGGCTGATGCCGGAAGACGGAACGGTTCGCGAAGAACTGGAGCGCAAGCTAGCGGCCGGCCGTTACGCAGAGATCCGCATGCTCTTTTTTCTGGGCAAGGATGTGCGGCGCTGGATCGAGCAGTGCATGGAATCCGTGGAGCGGGACCCGGTGTTATCGGATGCGGGAATCTGCGCGCAGAGTTTCGCCGGTCTGCTGACGGGCAGTCCGCCGCCGGCGGTGAAGGAGAAGTTGGTGGGCTGGGGGGTGGCCGATTATTCCGCCATTTTCAGCCGCGCCATCGGGCTGAATGCGCTATTCGGTTCGCCGCCGGGGCAGGAGCAACTGACGGCCGAGTTCCTGAAGAGCTATCACCGGTATGCGGACGGCCTGTATCAGAGTTATATGGAGGCAGAGCCGCATCGGACGATCGCGTCGCGCAACTTCCGCTTTACGCTGTACGCGTCGGGGGAGTATTCGCGAATGCTGGAATCGGAGTGGGGCACGAGCGACTGAGCGCGCACCACGGGTCGTTGCGCAAGTCCACCGGCAGCGGAGACCGCCGGCGCCGCCAGGGCTGGTGGTAGCGCCGGCGATCTCGTCGCCGGTGTTGGCGCGTAGTTTATTGGACCAGCATGACGGGCGCTTGCCAGAAGGCGGCTTTTTGCGAGTCCGGGTCGACGACGGTGACCTGGCAGTTGTATCTGCCCGGGGTCAGCCTGCTGAGACCGAGGTCGAACCGCAGGGGGACGGTTTTCAGTTTGTTATCGAGCCCCTGGGCGACCTCGAGCGGCGGCGTCTCGAACGCTTTGTTCTGGCCGCGGTAGAAGGTGACGAAGGCGACCAGCGGCTGCGTGCTGGCGGCGCCGCGTTCGTAGGCCTGCAGGTAGACGTACATATCGCGGCTGCGGCTGAAAACGCGCGTCACGCTGGGGATCAGCTTTTCGCCATCCTGAATGAGCGGATTGGTATTCGGCGCCTTATCCTTGCCGGCGGTGTAAAGGGCGTCTTTGAGATCCACGCGCTGTCCGCTGAGCACGACCGAGCTGATGGGAATGCGCTGCTGCTCCTTGTTCAGATTGGGGATCACGAACTTCGACATGAACGTTCCGATGCGGCCAGTCTCATCGTCGCGCGCCAGCACCTTGATGGAGTAAGTGCCGGGGAGCAGGGTGAAGCCGGTATCGTACTGGATGGGCTGGCGGACTAACTGGGCGGCGGTTTCCCCGGTCAGTTTGATGTCAGCATGATCGCGCACGTTGGCGACCGTGACGTTGTACTCGTCTTTGACTTCGCCGATGAAATCGACCAAGGTGTGTTCGGCGCCGCGGCGCCGGGCGAGCGCCAGTTCGCTGCCGGGGATCTTCATGGCAACCGGCACGAAGTACTCGGCGGAGTTCAACTGAAAGTAATTGATCTCCATGGCGATGGTCAGTTCGGTGATGGGGTCGCCCAGCATCAGCGCATCCTGTAACTGGCGTTCTTTGTCTGCGGTGGTGAACTTGCTGAATACTTTGCCGGCCCAGTAGCCCTGGCGGTAATTAAGCTTGGCGGAGGGGTCGCCGTTGAAGGTGATCTTGATGCGGCGGAATTTGCCGTCGAGATTGGTGTTCTGCGAATAGTAGCCGAGAATGTAGTAACTCGAGATGGACTTCTCGGCGTTGGCGATGCCCTGGCCGAGATCGTTGTTATCGAGCAGAGCCTTGCCGCCGGTGTCGCTGGCGAGGGCGTAGAGGGTATCCTGCGAGCGCTGGAAGTTGCCGGTGAACGAGCGGGCGCTCATGCCGGAATACATGCCGCTGCCGCCGGGGGAGCCGTGGCTGGCGTCACCCAGGGGAGCCTGCGCGACGAGACCGCGGGCGTCGACGGTGAAGAAGTTGACGTTGGCGCGGATGGCGGCGTTGGTGGTGGCCTGCAACTGCGCCTGATTATCGACGCCGTTGAGGTTCAGGCCGCTGGCGAAATAGACCAGCACCTTTTTCTCGTTCAGGGCGCCGAGCATTTTGACGGCGGTCTGCAGGGCGGCAAGCTGGCGGTCGGTATTGAAGATGTTGAATTCGGAATCGTCTTCGCCGAAGGCGGAGCCCACGTCGGCGGTGCTGTCGTCGCTGGTGGTTTCATCGAAGCCCTGGTCTTCGCCGATGAACAGCTTGGAGATAGTCTGGACGAGCAGGTCGCGGTTGTCGGTGAAGTCCTGCAGTACGTGGAGGCGGTCGGAGAAGGAGAAGATGGCCATCATGTCGGCGGGGCGCATCTGGGAGGAGATGAACTTGAGGGCGGCGGTCTGTGCGCGCAACTGGTCGGGGACGGGCATGGTGCCCATATCGAAATAGAGGGCGATCATGCGGCGGTCTTTGTAGCGGACGTCGCCGGGCTTTTCGGGCTTGATTTCGACGCTCGTGAGGGCGCCGGGGGCGTTCTTGTCCGCGGGCTTGTCGGGCGCGATGGCGGGCTTGTCGAGGTTCACGGGAATGGCGGCCACAGGCGCGGCGTCGTCGGCCAGCTTTTCGTACTCGCAAAAGCTGATGGTCTGCGGGACGTTGTCCTCGGTGATGGAGAAATCCTTGGCGCTGAGCCCCATGATGGGGCTGCCGCTCTTATCGAGGACGCTCACGGTTTCCACCACGAGCTGGGCATTGGCCTGGAACGTGGCCGTCCCCTGCTGGGGCTGGGCGGCGGGCTTGGGCGTCTGCTGCGCGGGCGCAGCCATACTCCAGACGAGAAAGGCGATAGCGACTGGTCGCATAAAATCAGAACCTCCAGCGCAGCGTGAGTTGCACGTCGCGCATGCCGTTAGGCGAAGCGGGCAGACCGAATTGGGAACTGGTGGTGGTGACGTTATAGCTGGCGAACACCACGTGGTTGAGAGCGTTGGTGGTATCGATGCGCAGATCGAGCGAATCCTTGAACGTGCGGGCCATGGATGCGTTCAGGCTGAACTGATTGGGGCCAATGATAGAGTCGCGGCCGGCGGTGCCCCACTGGCCGGCAAGGGGCGCGGCAAAAGCGGCGGGGTTGAGGAAGTAGCCCGCGGGCGCGTTGTAGAGAAAGGCGCCGGTGTAATCCGGGCGGATGGGGCCGCTGATGCCGGTGCGGTTGATGGCGCTCGGGTAGATGGGAGTTTCCGGCAGACCGCTGCCGGCGGAAACGTTGGTGGTGATGGTCCAGCCCTTGAACGCCACGCCGCGCCAGCCCTTCATGAGCGCGCCGCCGCGCACCCCGACGCCGGTGGAGTATTGCGCCTGGATGGTGACGTTGTGGCGCTGGTCGAAATTCGAGAGGGCGCGTTCGGCGCTGAGATCGAGCCAGTTTTGGGCGATGAATGTGGAGCCCTGGCCGCGCCCGCCGAGCGCGGCATCGTCAATGGCCTTCGAATACGTGTAGATCACGTTGGCGGAGATGCCGTTGTGGAAGCGGCGCTGGATCTGCAGCGACCCCGCTTCGCGCGTGGAGTTGCCGTTGGAGGTGAGATAGACGAACCCGGCGGGGCAGGAGGGACAGGGGTTGACGGCGCCGGCAGGATAGGTGTTGGGGACGAATTCCTGTGGGGCGCGCGTGCCTTTGATCCCGAGATAGGTCACGGTCATGACGATTCCTTCGGAGATATCGCGCTGCGCCGAGAGCTGCCAGTTCTGCGAGTAGCCGGGGCGGAAGTTGGGATCGACGGCGAAGGTGTTGGTGAGAACATTGGGAGGCGCATAGAACCCGTTGGCGAGCGTGAGCGGGCTGGCGGCGCTGTTCTGGATGTTCAGGCTTTTGGAAAGCGGCGATTGCTGGGCCATCTGGATGGCGATGGGCTGGAAGACCGAAGTGTTGTAGTAGACGCCGTAGCCGCCGCGCATCACGAGCGAAGAACCGAACAGGGGATGCCAGGCGAAGGAGATGCGCGGCTCGAAGCCGTTGCGATAGGGATTGACCAGCGACGAGGGGTAGTGCGCTCCGGAGAGCGGCCCGACCGGGCTGGAGCCCACCACGGGAGAGGCAGCGCCGAAGCCGTTGGCGAGATCGAGATTGACCAGGCGGCCGTATTTTTCGGTGATGGGCGAGCCGTATTCCCAGCGGGCGCCGATGTTGAGGGTAAGGCCGGTGGCGACGCGCCAGTCATCCATGAAATAGGCGTCGTCCATCCAGGCGCGGAAATACTTGTCGGCGTTGCCGTAGGCGATGCTGCTGGTATCGGGGATGCCGAGCAGGAAGTCGGCGAAGTCGGAACCGGTATTGGGGACGCCGACTCCGTTGACCATGTCCTGGGTGGCGGCGCCGGTGAAGCCGAAACTGCCGCGCGGGTTCTGCTGCGAGAGATAGTTGAATTGCTGGCGGTGAAGGTCCACGCCGTACTGGATGTTGTGCGGCCGGTGCACCATCAGGAAGACCGCGGAGACGCTGCTGGTATCCGCACGAGTGAAACTCTGGTTCCCGTCGGAGAGGCCGTAGATGCCGGAACTGTTGAAGCTGAGGCTGGGCGGTCCCCAGTAGAGCGGGTCCTGATTGTTGCCCGTGATGCCGGCGTCGCCGGAGACATTGACGCGATTCTCGAAGTAAGGAGTGTTGCGCACGGAGTAGCGGTTATAGGTGTAAGTGAGCAGCATGTTCATGCGCTGGTTGAACATGTGGCGCCAGCTTGCGGTGCCGTTGAGGCCGGCCAGGTCGTTGGTGTCGTTGAAGTTGAAAATGCTGGGGTTGACTGTATTGCCGTTGCGGTAGGCGAAGCCGCCGTTGAGAAAGTCCTTGCGGCTGAGCATGCGGTTGATGCGGGAAGTGATGTCGCTCTGATTGTTGTGGCCTATGAGGGGAACCTGATAATTGTAGCCGGCGTTTTCCAAGAAGTTCGGCTGCGGATAGTATTTGAGCAGAGCCAGCGCCTGCGAGCTGAAACGGTTTTGCGGAATGACGTTGCCGGGGAAGGGCGCGCCGCTGGTGGGGTCGTAGATGGTGAGCGGCTGGCCCAGCAGGTTCACGGCATTGGAGAAATCCCCGGTGCGCTCGAGGGAATCGGGCATCAGGCCGGGAGCGGTGCTGGCGTTGCGGTTGCGCGCGATGGTGTAGTTCACGAAGAACTGCCCGTTGCCGTGCAGCAGGTGAGGAATGTAGAGTGGTCCGCCGATGGAGCCGCCAAAGCGCAGATGGTTGTAGGCCTGGCGGGGGGTATCCTGGCCGGTGAGCGAGAAGTTGCGCGCATCGAGGTAGGAGTTATCGAGATTGACCATCACATCGCCGCGGAAGAGCGAACCCGGGCCGCGGCGGGCGTTGCCGATGGCGCGGCGCTCGATGCCGGTCGAGGTGCTGCCGTTGACGATCATGGCGTCGCTGGCGCCCTGCTGGTCGCTGGCGGCGCCGGCCACGCTTTCGGTGGGCTCGGCGGGCGGCTGGGCGGCGCCGGAGGCATTGACATCGGCACGCTGGTAGCCGCCGGGCGGATTGGCGGCCTGCTCCTGGGCGTTTTTCTTGTTCTTCTTGCCGGATTTGCCGTTGGCCGCCGGCTGGCTGCCCGCCTGAAGCTGCTGATTGGAGGCGGACGCAGAGGCCGTCGCAGAGCCGGAAGATGCTGCGGCGGACGATGCCGTGGTAGCGGACGGCGGCGGGGCCACGGTGGGCTTGATTTCGGACATCGGCAGAAGCTTGAGCGACCACTCGGGGACGGGCGCATTGGGAGCGACCGCGATTTCCTCATCGAGCGGCGCAAAGGTCTGCATTTCGATGTGAAGCTTCCAGACGCCATCGGTGAGATTGGGGAAGACGTAGAGGCCCTGATCGTCGGTGATGGCGGTGAATTTCTTGTCGCCCTGGGTCGCGGTGACAGTGGCGCCGGGGACCGGCAGGCCGCCGAACTTAACGACGCCGCGGGATTCGGTAGCAGACAAAGCGAAGCTGCAAAGAAGGGCAATGGCGCAGGCGCGAATTGTGAATTGAAGTAATTTCGTTAGCATCGGTTAATTTCCCGAAGGAAGCTTTTCGGCGCGGTCCACGACGAGGATGTCCGCGGGCGACTTTCTGGATTCCAGTTTGAGGCCGAGTTCTTCCTGGATGGCGGTAGCGATGATGCCGGCCATATCGCCGAGACCTACGGGGCCGGCCGGTTTCGCATCGCCATCGGGATTGAGATAAGGCATGAGGTCGAGAGCGAGATCGTATTTTCCGGGGAGCCCGGTTTCATCGAGAACCGGACGCTGCAGAGGGCTGGTGGAAAGAAAATCGGTAAACTGCGCCATGGAAACGGAATGGAGTTCGATGGCCATTTTACCCCCCCGGCCGGGTTTGACTTCGAGGTCGCCGTCGGTGCCGGATTTCTGGAACTTGGCGCCGCTTTTGCCGACCACGAGGGCATAGACAGGGATCTCCCGGGTTTCGTGGTGGACGGCGAGATGGAAGCGGTCGGCCAGCAGGGTCTGAAGCATGAGGCGCAGGCGATCGTCGGAGGCGGTGTCACCGGATTTGGCCAGGATGTCGTAGCGCTCCTCGGTGAGCCAGGAGGGTCCGGAAACCTGAAACGGCTTGATGTGATAGGCCCACTGGATGGCAACGGTCATGGTCACATTGGTCATGGTGAGGCTGCCGGGCGTGGTCTGGATTTTGTCGCGGCGGGCGCCTTCTCCGCCCATCCGGGCCAGCTCACTGGGTTTGACGGAGGCGACATCGAAGGCGGGCGTGGAGGGGGCCTGGGCCCATGCGCCGGCTGCGGCGAGAAACGCGAAGCTGGTTGCCAACAAAGTCCGCATCCCGAAAGGTCTCCTTATGGGCGAGACGGCGCAACCGAGGCGATGTTAGCCGCTTGACACAAAAGGCGTTGCGCTACTCGCGACAGGGAGCGGCGGGCCGCCAAACAAGTCTCGTGGCTGGTTTCGTAACAAATGGCAAGCGGAGGGCCAATCTGGCGCGCAAGTCTCATGTTTAGATATAAGACGCCATTTCCCTCCAATCTGTTCGGAAGATTGGCCAACTTTTTTTGGGGAAAGCGCATGGGAGCCTACGCAAAATAACGTTCCACCGGGCGGGTTTGTGACAGGTGTGGAGAAGAGCCGTCAGGTTTGAGGCTTCCGCATCAGGCTTCAGGCTTCAGCTCGCGCTTGCGGACCGGCGGCCCAGCCGGGTGTCGATTTGTGGCTACCGGTGCGTGGCTCCAAAGGGGCTGAGGGATATGGCCGAGTATCTCACGCGCGGCAGTTGCGGCCCCTCGACTGGGAAACCGAGCAGCTCACACCCTCGGCGCTGCATTATGACGGCAAGGTGGCGATTCTGGTGGACGAGACCACGCAGAGCAGCGCCGAATTCCATGCCATGGCGTTCCGCACCGTGCCTGGCGCCGTCGTCATCGGCAGCACCACGGCCGGCGCCGACGGCGACGTCTCCACGGTGCCGATTCCCAGCGGACTGAGCATCCACTTCATTCACGGGATGACGCCAGGGCGCAAGCCGGGCCACTAAGGGCGGGGTTCTTCTCCGGGGGCGGAGGCGAAGCGGGCGGCATGATCCGCCGCCCACTCCAGGAAGCTCCTTGCCGGTCTTCTCGTGAGCTGTTCGACCTCGGAGGTGACGAAAGCGGGGAGTCCGATGGCGGCGTTCCAGGCATTCAACAGCATGTTCGAGATGGCCGCAGGCATGTGCGGGAGTCCTTCGCGGCGGGCTTCTTCAAGCGGGATCTCTTCGATGCGCGGGGAGCGACCGGCCGCCCGCGCGATGGTGAGGATCTGTTCGCGCTGGGTGAGGGATTCGGGACCGGTGAGGACGTAGTCGGCTCCGGCATGCCCGTCTCCGCACAAAGCGCGGACGACGACTGCGGCGATGTCGCGCTCGTCGATCGGTGCCGTGGGCGCGGCGAGACAGGGCCAGCGCACGAGATCGCCCGCGCGCATCTGCGGCGCCCACCAGCGGAGGGCGTTGCAGGCGAACATTCCGGGCCGCAGGAAGGTCCACTCGAGTCCGGAAGCTTCGATGAGCCGCTCGATGCGCGCGGTGGCTTCGGCGAGTGGATTTGGCTGCTGGAAGAGCGGGTGCGCGGTTTTGAGCGGGGCGGAGAGGAACACGATGCGCCGCGCGTGCCGCGCAATGCGTTCGAGCGCGGCCGGGAACGCCGCGGGCGGGGCGGTCCAGACGAGGAATACGGCATCGGTGCCGCGGAGGCAGGCGTCGAGAGTTTCCGGCACGGTGAGATCGCCGCGCACGACGTCGATTTCCGGCGGAAAACCGGCCGATGCGGGATCGCGCGCCAGTGCACGGAGAGACACGCCTGCGGCGGTCAATTGGGAAACGACGTGGCGGCCGACATTACCGGTGGCGCCGGTGACAAGAACGGGGGGCATATCTGCTGAAAGCTCAAGCCTATCATTAGCGCGATATCAGGTTTGCGGATCTGGGACACCTATAATAAGTGAGGGAGGACGGTATGCGTTTTTTGCCGGTATTCCTTCTCTGTACCTGCGCCTGGGCGCAGAGCGATTCGAGCGCCGTGCAGATCCTGCAGCGCACGGCCTCGAAGTATAAGAACCTCGACAGCTTTGTCATAAGCGGAATCGCTTCGCGGCCGGTGTCTCCGGACGGAATTGCGCAGGTAAAGGTTCAACGCGCGTACATCTCGCGGCGTCTGGTGCCTGAGGACGCTCCGCTCCCGTTTATCGATGCCGCGGCGCGCTACAGAGACGACCCGGAACCCGCCTTTCTGATCTTCCGCGAGATCGCCGACCATGTGGCCGGGGCACAGTTGCTGCGGAGTGAAACGGCCGTCCTGGGCGGCCGGCCGAGGTTGTGCGAGGTGTTGTCGGTTCGGTATGAAGACGCGGCGCGCAACGCGACGGGCGAGCCGGTTGTCTACTGGGTCGAGCACGAGACCGGCACGGTATGGAAACTCGAGTTCAGTGAGCGCCGAGCGGCGGACGTCTGGCGGTGGACGGTGATCCTCGACCAATCGTCCGAGAATGAACCTCCGCCCTCGTGGGCCATGGCGCCGGCAAAGATGGTCACGAAGGAAGATAGCCGGCTGGCCGGCAGTGACGCTCCGGAAATTCGTGGTCAAACGCTGGAGGGCGCGGTGTTTGCGCTTTCGAAGCTTCGGGGCAAGGTGGTTGTCCTGGACTTCTGGGCCACGAACTGCGGCTACTGTTCGGAAGAGATGGCAGACCTCGAGGAGCTGAGGACCGGCTTTGCCGGACGAGGAGTGGAGATCGTGGGGGTCAACCAGGAGAGTCCGGAACTGGCGAAACGCTGGCTGGCGGAACGGAAGCGCGCGCTGCCGGTCGTGCTGATCTCTCCGGAGACGGGTTTCAAAGCGTACGGCGTAGATGCATTGCCCACGAGCGTAGTGATCGATCGGGAAGGGAAGGTCGTCAAAGAATGGACCGGGTTTGTGAGCGGCGCAAAGGTACGCCGGTTCCTCGAGTCTTTGACGGCCCGGTAGCGGCAACGGCGTGCCTGAGTTTCAGGCCATGTCCGGCTTCTTCCTATTCGTCCCGCAGCGCCAGCATGGGGTCGAGCGCGGCGGCGCGGCGGGCGGGGAAGTAGCTGGCGGCGAGAGCGATGGCGGCGAGCAGCAGCGCCGCGGCCGCGAGCGTCACCGGATCGTAGGGTTTGAGTCCGTAGAGCAGCGATGCGGCGGCGCGGCCGGCCCACAGGGCGATGGCGGTTCCAAGAACCAGGCCGATGGCGAGCAGCGCGAGCGCTTCGCGGAGGATGAGGCGGACGACGCTGCCGCGGTCCGCTCCCAGCGCCATTCGGACGCCGATTTCGCTCTGGCGGCGGCCCACCATATAAGAAATGACGCCGTAGAGGCCGAGGGTGGCGAGCAACTCGGCGAGGAAGCCGAAAGCGCCGGAGAGCGTGGCGACGAGGCGCTCGCGGAGGAGAGAATCGTCGAGCTGCGTGGAGAGCGAGTGGAAGTTGAAGTCCATCGAGGAATTGATATCCGCCAGCGCCGCTTTGGCCTCTTTCATGACCGCGCCCGCCGAACCGCGCACGCGCAGCACGTAGCTCGCGCCGGAACCCGGGTCATCATCTTGCGCCATCGCCAGGTAGGCGATGGGCCGGAAATCCTCCCGCACCTCGTAATACTTCGTGTTCCTGACGAGCCCGACGATCTGGTAGAGAACCTCGGGCTTTCCGGCGGGCGCTTCGAGATAGAATGTGTGCCCCACGGGGTTGGCGCCGTGGAAGAACTTCCTGGCGGCGGCTTCGTTGACGATGGCGACTTTGGGCGAAGAGAGCGTGTCGTGGTTGTCGAAGTCGCGGCCCGCCACCATGCGGGTTCCCATGGTGTGGAAGTATCCGGGGCTGATGCGGTTGAAGTTGCAGTTGTGGCCGCTGCCGCCGGCGGTGGCGCCGTCGGGGCCGATGTCGTCGTTCCAACCCGAGCCGCTGACCGGGCTGAAGAACAGTTGCGCGGTGGAGAGTACGCCGGGCAGGGTTGCCAGGCGGTCGCCGATTTCGCGGTCCAGCGGCAGGCGCCGGTCCTTGGGATAGTTCGCGCGGCTGTAATCCAGGTTCAATTGCATGACGCCTTCGGGCTCGAATCCCAGTTCCGTGGTCATGAGACCGCTCAGGCTGCGGGCGAACAAGAGCGCGCCCACCAGCAGAACCATGGAAAGGGCCACCTGGCTGATCACCAGCCCGCGCCGCAGGCTGAAGCGCTCTTTGCCCGCGGTGACGCTGCGGCCGCCGGAGCGCATAGCGGCGGCGGGAGCGATTCGCGTGGCGCGCAACGCGGGCGTGAGCCCGAACAGAATGCAGGTCCCGAGCGCCAGGGCAATGGTGAATCCCAGGGTGCGCCAGTTCCAGGCAAGCTGCAGAAACACCGGGTTGTCGCTGGTATTCAGAAACGAAACCAGTCCGCGGCTCACCACCTGCGCCAGCAGGGCGCCGAGAACGCCGCCTGCGGCCGCGAGCAGCAGGCTTTCGGCGAGCAACTGGCGGATGAGCCGCCAGCGGGAGGCGCCGATGGCGAGGCGCACGGCGAATTCCCGCTGCCGGATACCGGCGCGGGCCAGCAGCAGGTTGGCGAGATTGGCGCAGGCAATGAGCAGCACCAAGCCGGTGGTGGCCATGAGGATCCAGAGCGGCTGTTCGTAATCGAGGCGCAGGAAGGATTGGCCGCTGCCCGCCGGAGCCGCGCCCAGCTTGTTCTTCAGATAACCTTTCGCGGTGTCCGGCCGGTAGGAAGGCGGCAGCGCGGTCTGCATGATTCCCGCCGAAAGCGCGTGCAGGTGCGCGTTGGCGCGCTCGATGGTCCATCCGGGCTTGAGGCGCCCCATCAGCGAAAGCCACCAGTCGGTTTTGACGGGGATGCGCCCGATGCCCTCATCGGACATCATGCGGTCCGCGCACAGGGGAATCGCCACATCGTAGCGCCAGCCCACTTCGACGCCGAAGAAGCCCGGCGGCGTGACGCCGAGAACCGGAAACGTGCGTCCTTCGAGCGAAACGGTGCGGCCGGTGACGCCGGGGTCGCCGGAGAACTCCTGCTGCCAGAAGCTATAACTCAAAACGGCGCCGGGCGCGGTGCATGCCGGGGTATCGTCGCGCGCGGTGAACGTGCGGCCGATCAGCGGTTCGACGCCCAGTGCGGTAAAGAAATTGCCGCTCGCATAGAGCCCCTGCGCGTTGTGCGCTTCCCCGCCATTGGACAGGTTGAAGGTGGTGGCGCTCCAGGCGATCACGTCGCTGAAAGCCTTCTGTGCATGGAGAATGGCATCGTACTGCGCGTAGGTGAAATAGGCGCTGCGGGAGGAGAAATTGCCGGAACGGCTGGCGCCCTTCTCATAGTTGATCATCGCAAGCTGGTTCGGCTCGCGAACCGGCAGCAGCCGGAGCCGCAGGGCATCCACGAGTTGAAAGATCGCCGTATTGGCGCCGATGCCGAGCGCGAGCGAAAGAGCCGCGGTGGCGGCGAAGCCGGGGCTGCGGCGAAGCTGGCGAAAGGCGTAGGCAAAGTCCTGGCGGAATGAGGACATAAGACTCTCTCTTGGATTGTACGCGGGAGAGAGGCGACGGTTAGGAAACTACTGCGGGAGAACGGCCGGCGAATTGCGTTTGAGCACCATGGCGTCGAACGCGGCCATGGGGGCGGCGAAGGAGATTTTGCCGGGAGAGAAGGCGGTAGAGACACGGCGACCGGTGAGCAGATCGGTGGCGGGCATGAAGTCGGCGGCGCGCAGATCGACGGTGACGGGGACCTTGCGGTTGGAGAGGTTGACGATGACCAGGACCTGGTCTTCGGGGCCGTTGCTGCGTAGAAACGTGACGAGGCTTTCGGGAGCGCTGTTATCCAGCCAGACGAGCTCGCCGGCGGTCAGCGCGGGCTCTTCGCGGCGCATCCGGAAGAGCTTTTTGTAACGTGAGAGAGCGGCCTCCTGCTGGTGCGCCCATGCGGATTTGCCGCCGAGCAGCCAGGGGATGGGAGTTCGCTCGGGGTAATTGGTGGGGGTGGTATCGGCGATTTCCTGGCCGTTGTAGAGGAACGGGATGCCGTCGAGCGTGAAGTTGAGGGTGTCGGCGGCGTAGGTGGCCTTTTCGCCGAAGAGGCGTGTGGCGCGATCCTGGTCGTGGTTGTCGCTGGAGTAAAGCAGGCGGGAGCCGTGCGGCCAGAGGGCCTTCTGCTTCTCCCAAAGTTCGCGGATGCGGCTGGCGGGTTCGCCTTCGGTGAGGATGGGCTGAAGGGTCTGTTTGAGATAGCTGAAGTTGTAGCTGATATCGAAGGCTGCGAGCTGCTGCTCCGGCATCTCGGCTTCGGCGAGCAGGACGGCTTGCGGATCCACCTGATCGAGCGCGGCGCGAAGCTCCTCCCAGAAGCTGGTAGGGACGCCGCCGGCAACGTCGCAGCGGTAACCGTCGAGGCCGTCGTCTTTCACCCAGCGCACCAGGTTTTCGATGAAGAACCGGCGCAGTTTGGGATTGGAGAAATCGGGGCGCGGGCGGCCCCAGGTGCCGAGGACCGGTCTGCCGTGGGCGTCCTGCAGGAAGAAGCCCGGGATGCGCATGAGCGGGTTATCGACGGCCATGTGGTAGAGCACGACGTCCATGATGATTTTGAGATGCAGGGAGTGGGCTTTTTCGGTGAGCGCTTTGAGATCACTTTCCGTGCCGTATTCGGGATCGATCTGCGAATAGTCCTGGACGCCGTAGGGGCCGGCGAGGGTCCAGCCTTTGGCGGCTCCGCCGGCGAGAGAAGCCGTCATGAGCGGGCTGAGGTAGACGATGGAGGCGCCGAGATCTGCGATATAGGGCAGACGCACGGCGGTGGCCTGTAGGGTGCCTTGCGGGGTGAAGGCGCGCATCCACACCTGGTAGACCGTGGCCCGGGCGAGCGCGGGCGCGGAGCGGGCATTGCGCGTGGCGAGCGATTGCTGGGCGGCGGCGGCGAAACAGCAGAGGGTGGCGAGGGAAATGAGTTTCATCGGGTTTCGATCCGGAAGTTCTCGAAGCGGGCGCTGGAGCGAAAGGCGAACATGCCGGCATCGAGCGGCCCCTGCGCGCCGGGGACGTCGGCTTCGCCGAGCTTGCGCCAGTGGACGCCGTCATTGCTCTCGGAGCCGGTGAAATGAGCGCCCCGGCGTTCGAGTTTCAACCAGTGCGGCCAAATCGAGTAGCCTTCGATCTCGGTGTGGCGATCGAGCGTGCCTTTGCCGGATGCGTCCCATTCGAGGTAAGAGCCATCGGCGGGCGAGGAGCTCAGAATAGCGTAGCCGGGCGAGTGTCCGGGCCGGGTGATATCGCTGCGGACGATGATGCCGGCACGGCCGACCCAGTTGGTCCGCATGTCGGGGTTCTCGAGTTCGACCGTGACGGAGGCATTTTCAGCCAGCGCGTGCGGCTGGTAGATGGCGCCGTATTGATCGCCGTACTCCATGACGGTGTAATCGCCCGCGGCGCGGATGTAGAAGCCATCGCCCGCCTGGCGCAGCTCGGCGGTGACGTTCTGGAAAGTGCGGAAGGGCGCGGCGGGGGCTGTGGTTTCGGCCGCCGTCGCCGGCTTGCACCTGATATTGAGGAAGGCGATGGGCGCGGTTTCACCGGCGTTCAACCAGACGCTGCGCGAGAGCGTCTGGCCGCAGACGGTTAGCGACACGGGAGCGAGGCCGGCGGCGGACGCTGTGGCGCGAACGGCGGCAGCGAAAGGCGCCGCGCCGGGAACCGAAGGAGGAGCGAGCGGTACGACGCGTGCGGCGGCAGAGGGCGCCGGTTGTCCATCGACGATGAGGCGGCCAATGCCGGACAGTTCGAGAAAGGGCGCGCCGCCGGGTGCGCGCTGCGACTGGAAGCGGTCGAGTTCGAGGGTGCCGAGGTTTTCGCCGAAAATCGCGGGGCGCGTATCGGGCTCGGAGTAATCGGCACGCACGTCGTGAAGTTCGAGATGCTCCACATTGCGCGCGTAGACGGCGTAGGATTGCAGAATCGAAAACGGGCTGAAGCCCTGCTCTTCGGCCTGGGCTTCGCTGCCGCCGCCGGTGAAGTGGAGGCGGACGTTGCGCAGCACGATGGATTTCGCCGGATTGTTCGCGGGCGCGGAAATGTAGAAGGGAGTGCGGCCGGCATCCAGCACCGTGAGGTTATCGACCACGATGCGGCCGACCCCGAGATTGTTGCCGCTATACGGCGCATCGGCGCTATAGGCTACGAAGAAGGGCGTGCGCACGCGGATCATGGTGTTGCCGGAGAGCACCATGTTGTCCACCGGGCCGGCCGTGGCGTACTTGTTGCGGGCGCGGGAGCTTTGCGGCAGGATCTGAAAGCCGGCTTCGGTATGGCGGCGCAGCGAAGTGCCGGAGGCCGCCTCGCCGGGACCGTACATTACGCAATTGGAGATGAGGACGTTGCGGCCGCCCACGCGGACCGGGTTGCAGGCGGAATTCAGGATGCAGTTGGCGACGGTGACGTTTTCCCAGTACGCGCCGGCCAGGCTGTCGTCGCCGGTATAGAGCCGGCAGTTGGAGATGGTGGCGTCGCGAGCGTCGTGCATGTTGATGCCGTCCCAGCCGCCGTGGACGGTGATGCCATCGATGGTGACGCCTTCGACGGAGCGCAGGATGAGGGCGTAGTTGCCGGCGTCCTGAACGTGGATGTCGCGCACGGTGACGCCGGTGCAATCCTGGAAAAGCAGGGCGTGCGGTCCGCGGATGTGTTCTTCGCCCTTGGGATTGAAGACGCGGTTGCCGTTCACGGTGCCGCGGCCCAGGACGGCCACATTGTGCAGGCCTTGGGCGAGGACCAGTGCTTTATACCATTCGTCGGTTCCATTGGAGGATTCGTATTGGGCGAGGTCCTTCGTGCCCAGCAGGGTTGCGCCGGCATCCAGCCAGAGGGTGATGTTGTCGCGCAGCCGGATGGTGCCGGTGAGATAGGTTCCGGCAGGAACGAAGACGGTGCCGCCGCCGGCGGCGGAAGCGGCATCGATGGCCCTGCGGAAGGCTGCGGTGTCGGGCACGGCGCCGTTACCGGCTGCGCCGTAATGTCGGACATCGAAGAACGGCCCGCTCTGCGCCAGGGCGGGGAGGGCCAGGGCGCAGAGCAGGGCCGTCAGGGTGGGGGGCCGGAGGGTCGTCATCAAAATATGATTTTCAGCCCGGCCTGCATGGTGCGCGAGTTGCTGGCGCCGGTGATGACGCCGAACGTCGCGGTGCTGGACATGTTGGTTCCCGGTGAGTTGAAGAACGGGTGATTGGTGGCGTTGTAGGCTTCCAGCCGCAACTCGGCGTGCAGGCGTTCATAGAGCTCGAAATTCTTGAACAGCGACGCATTGAGCGCGCAGAGCCCGGGCGCGCGCAACTGGCTGATGTAGGGCACCTGCGGCGAGACCAGATACTGCGAGGAGAGCGCCTGGAAGGCGTGGGTGTTGAAGTAGGTATTCTGCGGGACGCCGTTGACCACCTTATCTCCGAGGCGCTGATCGATGGGGCCGCTCTCGCCCGGGTTGGCGATGACGATGGGCCGGCCGTTGGCCTGCGTGATGCTGAGCGGCAGGCCGGATTCCATGGTCAGGTAGCTGGTGATAGCCCAATCGCCCGCGGCTTCGCGCAGGACATGACGGTAGCCGGTGCCGGCGAAGTGGACGGGCAGGGCATAAACCACCGCCAGACGGAACAGGAACGGCTGATCGAGAGAAGAGATGGAGCGGTAGCGGCGAGTGTTCACCACGCTGGTCATATTGTTGTGCATCAGCTTGGAGAAGGTAAAGGTGCCGATCACCGACAGGTTGTGCGACATGCGTTTCTCGACACGCGCCTGCAGGGCGTTATAGGTCGTGACGCCGGTATTGAGCCCGTCGATAGTGAGAGAACTGAACTGCGGGTACGCCAGCCAGAACTGTTTCTGGGAAATGGTGGCTCCGGAACCGAGCGTGGAGTTGGCTGGGAACAGGCCGTAGAAGGGGCTCGGCACGGCGGTGTTCTGGGCGCTGCCGAGGGGCAGGTAGATATCGGGGAGGTCGTTCAGGTTGTAGCTTTCGAGTTCTTTGACGCTCAGGCTGCCGACATAGGCGGCTTCCATGACGATATTCGACGGCAGTTCCTGCTGCGCGCTGAACTGCCACTGCTGGTTGTAGGGCGAGACGCGATTGGGATTGAGCAGCGTCATGCTGTTGCCGGCCTGCGAGGCCAGTCCGAGCGTGGAGCCGACCACGGGCTGCAGGCCGTTGGGGAAGGGATTGGAGAGCGTGGTATAGGGAGTGGCGCCGCTATCGACTGTGCCGACGTATGGCGTGGTGGGGCTGAAGGTGGGAAAGGTGCCGAGGTCGCTGGTATCGTCGAGCTGCGGGCTGTAGAAAAGGCCGTAGCCGCCGCGCAGCACGGTGTTGCGAAAAAGCTGATAGGCGAATCCGAAGCGCGGGCCGAAGTTGTTGGTATCGAGATTGCCCTCCGAAGCGGAGTAGCCGTTGACGCCGGCAAACTCCGCGCCGCCGTGGAGGCTGAGGCCGGGCACCTGGATGGGAAACGGAGGAGCGGGATTGAATCCCCAGGCAACGCGATTGTAGCGCTCGTGATAGGGCGTTTCGAGCTCGTAGCGAATGCCGAAGTTCAGGGTAAGCTTCGAGTTCACCTTCCAGGCGTCCTGCACGAACCCGGCGACATACTGCGCCTGCAAAGAAAGCGGGCTGGTGTAACCGAAGGAGCCGGAGGCCGGGACGCCGAGGAGTTCCGAAGCCATGGCGGTGCCGGAGGTGTTGGTGGTGGAGGCGGTGTAGGGGTCGGATTGGGTGAAGGTGGAATTGAAGGTAAAGCTGCCGGCGGCGGAAGTGCCCTGGCTGGCCGTGTTGTACTGCAGGATGCGGTAATCGGTCCCGAATTTCAGGGTGTGATTGCCGCGGACCTTGGTGAAAGTGGCGAACCAGGAGTGGCTATTATTGGCGATCAGGTTGATGCGGCTGCCGATGGTGGGAACGTTTTCGCCGAGGTTGAACTCCGGATACCCTTTCACCACCTGGTTGGACACAATGACGGAGGGAAGGTCGAGGATGCCGGGGTCTTTGCCGTAGCCGCCGTAGCTATCGTTATTGATGCGGCGGGCGAAGCCGTAGCTGAAAGTGCCTACCAGGGTGGGGGAGAACGTGTACGTATCGTTGAGGTTGATGGAGGTGCGCCACTGCAGGTAGGTATCGAGATTGGCGCCGCTGCCGTTGTACTGATGGACGCCGGAGATCAGGGTATCGGCATACTGGTTGCGCGTGAGGCGCCCGTAGCGGCCAAAAAGCCGGTTCTTGTCGCCGAAGTAGTGATCGAGGCGTCCGGCCTCTTCCTTCTGGCCGACGAAATAGTTGGCGTCCTCGTACCAGTTGTTGCCGGCGATCTGCGGGGGATTCGGTAGATTGGGAAGCGGCAGCAGATTCATGGCCGCCTGGCCGATGGGGTTGATCATGTTGGCGGGAATGGTGTTGCCGGGGAACGGGGTGCGGGTGGCTTTGCTGCCGGTCACGACTGTGCCGAACGGGTTGTAGATGGTGTCGATGCCGCCGCCGGAGCGGGCCAGGGTCTGGGAGAAGTTGCCCTGGCGTTCGAGCGCGGTGGGGACGCGGGCGGTTTCGTTGAGATCGCGGGTATCGAAGTCGTCGCCCAGCCACGTGGAAAAGAATGTCTTGTTCTTGCCGTTGTAGAGCTTGGGAATGTAGACCGGACCGGAGAGAAAATAGCCCCACTCGTGATAATTGACGGGGGGTTTGGGGGAGCCGTTCTTATCGTTCTGCCAGGTGTTGGCGTAGAGAGCCGCCCAGCGTTTGAACAGGTACGCGGTGCCGTGGAGATCGTTGGTGCCGCCCTTAGTGGTGATGGTGATGGCGCCCCCGTTGGAATGGCCGTAGGAGGCATCGAACATGGTGGTGTTGACTTTCATCTCTTCGACTGCGTCGACAGTGGGGACGAAGACTACCGAGCCGGTGGAGAGCGGCACAGTGTCCGCGACGCCGTCGATGATCCATTCGTTGCCGCCCTGAATGGCGCCGCCGCCGGAGATGCTGACGGCGGTCTGGTTGTCGCTGGTGTAGGTTCCCATGGACTGCCCGGTGACGCCGGGGGCGAGGCGGACGAAATTGGCGGCGTTGCGGTAAAAGGACGCCCCAACATCCTTGATGTAGTTGTCGGGCACGTTCTGGCCGAGATCGGCGCCGGCGGTTTCGAGAAGCGGGGCCTCTCCCTTGATGGTGACGGTCTCGGTGTTGGTGCCCACCTCGAGCGCCAGGTTGACCGCGACAGCCGTGCCGATTCCCACCTGGATGCCGGCGCGCTCGACGTTCTTGAACCCGGCATGTTCGGCGGTGACGGTGTAGGTTCCAGGTGCAAGGAAGGGAGCGTTGTAGTTGCCCTCGTCATTGCTGACGGTATCGATCTTGCCGCCGGTGCTGGTATTCGTGACGTGGATCTGCGCGCCGGCGACGACGGCGCCCGAGGGATCGGTAACCCGACCGAGGATCGAGCCGCGGTTCTCCTGAGCATGGACGGCGGCTGTCAAGGCAAGAATGATCGCAACCGCAAAGCAAGCGCGCATGAGCAAAGCTCCTCTCTGTTTTTGACCCGAAGCATGGTTATGGTGGCGAACCGGAGGGAAGCCCGGCAAGAGTTTTCACGGTAAATCGGCCGGGAAGCCGGTGCGGCACAGGAACTCTTTTGAGATGTTGGACATGAGGCGGGTGAGAGGAACGTTGTTAACGGCCCGGAAGGGCCGGCCATTTACAGTAAAACGGGCTCGCGCGCGGTTTTCCAGTATAATCGCGGTAGTCCACGATGACGGTCGCCAACGGAAGCCTGAAGAACGGAGCGTCGCGGCTGCACAGCGACGAGCGGCGGGCGCTGTTGCAGCGCGTATTGTGGAGCCGGCAGATCGAAAAGTCGGCGCGTATTCGCGATTTCCTGGCGTATGTAACGGAGCGGGCGCTGGCGGAGCCGACGGTGGAAATCCACGAGCAGGAGATCGGCCACCGGGTGTTCGGACGGAGTCCCGATTACGACACGACCGCCGATAATGTAGTGCGGGTGACGGCTTCGCAGGCGCGCAAGAAGCTGGACCAGTATTTCTCGTCGGACGGGGCGGCCGAGCCGGTGGTGCTGGAGATTCCCAAGGGACAGTACCTGCCGGCGTTTCGGGATCGGGAGGCGGCCGTTCCGACGGCCACGGATCGGGATGCGGCAGGGACACAGCCGCGGCGCAGCCGCACGGCGGCGGTATTGTTGGTATGCGTTGCGGTGTTGGCGGCAGCGTGCATCGGGTTAGGACTCGAGGTGCACCGCCAGGCGCTGGCGGCGCGCACGGTGCTGGATGCGAATCCGACGCTGCGCGGTTTATGGTCGCAGCTGCTGCCGCGTCCGGGAGCGGGGCGCATGGATATCGTGATTTCCGATTCCAGCCTGAGCCTGTTTCAGGAGCTGCTGAACCGGCCGCTGACGCTGGCGGAATATCTGGATCCGGACCGCTGGATGCAGGCCGGGCAGTTCGCGTCCGACGCGCGGCTGCAGACCTTCGCGCACAAAGGGGCGCAGCGGCGGTTCACGAGCATGGCGAGCGTGACTGCGGTGTACCGCATCGGGCTGCTTGCGGGACGCGATCAGAGCCGCATTTCGTTCTTTTCCGCGCGCGATTTCAATATCCGCGAGATGAAGGCGGACAACGTGGTGCTGCTGGGCAGCAGCCGCGCCAATCCGTGGATGGAACTGATCCAGGACAAGCTGAATTTTCGCTACGGCTTTGACCAGGAGACACGCTATTCGTATTTCGAGAACCGGAATCCGCGGCCGGGCGAAGCGAAGTTCTACCGCACGAATTCGAGCGTGAGCTATTGCCAGATTGCGTTTCTGCCGAACCTGGAGCGTGCGGGCAACATTCTGGCGATCGGCGGAACGGAGACCGAAGGCACGGAGGGCGGGAGCGAATACGTGACCACGGAGCAATCGCTCTCGCAGTTGCGCGGGCTCGTCAAACCGAACCGGGACGGCAAGCTGCCGTATTTCGAGGTTCTGCTGGAAAGCAGCCGCGTGGGCGGCGCGGTGCCGAGCTTCCGCATGGTGGCGGGGCGGCTCTTGAAGCCTTGAGGCGAGAGCGCCGCTCAGCGATGCCATAATGGGGATTGATGCCACTCGACGATCGCGCGATCGCCATCAGTGCCACATTTACCGCGGAGGCCATTCAACCGGGGCTCGCATTTTGGGTCGGGGAACTGGGGCTTGACGCCGCTATTCGATTTGCGGGCTACAACCAGGTTTTTCAGGAGCTGCTCGATCCGGCCGGACTGTTTGCGCGCAACCGGTCGGGGTTCAACGTGGTGCTTTTGCGGCTGCGGGATTGGGCGGCGGCGGGGGTGGCGGACTCGGCGCGGCGTTTTGTGGAGGCGGTGCGGGATTCGGCGGCGGTGGCCGCGGCTCCGCTGATCGTGGTGGTGTGCCCTTCGCCCGAACCACTGGCCGCCGAAGAGCTGGAATCGCTGCGCGCGATCGCGCACCTCATCACGGCGGAGGAGATCGCGGCGCTGTATCCGGTCGCGGAGGTGCACGATCCGCATGCCGACGAGCTGGGGCATCTGCCGTACACGCCGGTGTACTTCGCGGCGCTGGCCACGGCCATCGCGCGCAAGATCCACGCCATCGCGCGGCCGCCCTACAAGGCCATTGCGCTGGATTGCGACGATACACTGTGGGCGGGGATCTGCGGCGAAGACGGGCCGGAGGGAATCGTGGTGGATGCGCCTCGCCGCGCGCTGCAGGAGTTCATGAAGGCGCGGCGAAGCGAAGGGATGCTGCTCGCGCTGTGCAGCAAGAATAACGAACAGGATGTGCTGGACGTGTTCGCGGCGCGTCCGGACATGCCTCTGGCGCTGGCGGATTTCGCGGCGTGGCGCATCAATTGGGACAGCAAGGGAGACGGCCTGGCGGCGCTGGCGGCGGAGCTCGACCTGGGGCTCGATGCCTTCATCCTGGTGGACGATAATCCCAAGGAATGCGACGAAGCGCGCGCCGGGGCGCCGGAGGTGGCGGCGTTGCCGCTGCCGGCGGATGCGGAAGAGATTCCGGAGTTTTTGCGGCACGCTTGGGCGTTCGACCGCGCGCGGGTGACGGACGAAGACCGGCGCCGCGGCGAGATGTATGCGCAGCGCGCGGAGCGGTCGCGGGCGCAGCGGGCTGCGGGGAGCCTGGAAGAGTTCCTGGCGTCGCTCGCACTCGAAGTGACCATCGAGCCGATGCGGCCGGAGCAGGCGGCGCGGGTGGCGCAGCTCACGCAGCGCACCAACCAGATGAACACGAGCGGCGTTCGCCGCACCGAAGCGGAGGTGCGCGCGCTGGACGCGGAGTGCCTCACGGTGACGGTAAGAGACCGGTTCGGCGACTACGGGCTGACCGGGGTCCTGATTTTCCGCGAGGCGGGGCGCGCGCTGGCGGTGGAGAACTTTCTGTTGAGCTGCCGGGCTCTGGGCCGCGGAGTGGAACATCGCATGGCGGCGCGGCTGGGAGAGATTGCCGCGGCGCGCGGATTGGAACGGGTCGAGATCGCGTTTGCGGCGGGGAAACGGAATCAGCCGGCGGCTGCGTTTCTGGAGAGTTTGGGGGAGCTGACGGCGGAACGTGCGGCGGCGGTGAAGTTTCGAGTGGGGAAAGGGGCCGCGAACGGCACCGCTCCCTCCGGCCGCGGCTCGGAGGGCGGTACGGCGGGCTCTCCCGCGATCGATTATGGGCGCATCGCCATGGAACTGCGGCGGCCGGAGGATGTGCTGGCGCGGATCGGCGCGGCGCGGAAGGTGACGCCGCGGAGGCCGGTGGATCCGCCGCGGACGCCGCTCGAGCGGGACCTGGCGGAGCTGTGGGCGAGTCTGCTGCACGTGGGCGCGGTCGGGGTCCACGACAATTTCTTCGAGCTGGGCGGGCATTCTCTGCTGGCGGTGCAACTGCTATCGCGGGTGCGGCAGATTTACGGCATCGAGCTTTCGCTCGAAGTGGTGTACAGCGGCGAGTTCACGGTGGCGGAACTGGCGAAGGCGGTCGAGCTGAAGGAGATCGAGCAGGCGGGCGGAGACTACCGGGAGCTGATGCGGGAACTCGAGGGGCTGAGCGATGAAGAGGTGCGGGCGCTGCTGGCCGAGGAACAGGACAGTTAAGCGGCGATGCGCATTCTGCTGACGGCCACCGCCTCCTATGCGCCCCCGCGCGGCGGCGCCACCCGCAGTAACCTGATCTGGCTGGATGCACTGGCGCACGCGGGGCACGCCTGCCGCATCGTCTGCGGGCCGGCGGGCGAGGGCGCGGAGCTGCGGCATCACGAATCCATCGAAGTGCATGCGGTGGCCGAGCCGGCGCATCGCGTACAAGTGCTGGGCAGGCAGATCCGCGAATTCCGGCCGGACTGGGTGCTGGTCTCTTCCGAAGACCTGGGGCACGGGCTGCTGAGGGAGGCGCGCCACGCGGCGCCGGGGCGCGTGGTGTACCTGGCGCACACGCCGCAGTTCTTTCCGTTCGGCGCGGCGAGCTGGAATGCGGAGCCGGAGGCGGCGCGCATGGTGGCGGAGGCGGCGGGAATCGTGGCCATCGGCCGCCACATGGCGCAGTATATAGAGGATGCGCTGGGGCGCACCGCGGCGGTGATCCATCCACCGATTTACGGGCCGGGACCGTTCGCCGGATATCGCAATTTCGAACGCGGCGCGGTCACCATGATCAATCCCTGCGCGGTGAAGGGAATTTCGATTTTTCTGGAGACGGCGCGGCGCCTGCCGGGGAGGCGCTTCGCGGTGGTGCCGGGATGGGGGACGACGAGCGAGGACCGGCGCGCGCTGGCGCGGCGGGAAAACGTGCGCGTATTGCCGAATGTGCCGCGCATCGATACGGTTCTGGCGGAGACGCGCGTGCTTCTGATGCCCTCGCTGTGGTACGAAGGGTTCGGACTGATCGTGATGGAGGCGATGCTGCGCGGAATTCCCGTGATTGCGAGCGATTCGGGCGGGCTGAAGGAGGCTAAGAACGGGACCGGCTACGTGATTCCGGTGCGGCCCATCGAGCGCTACCAGGCGGTGTTCGACGAGCACGGCATGCCGAAGCCGGAGCTGCCGGAGAACGACGCGGCGCCATGGGTGGCGGCGCTGGAGGAGCTGCTGGAAGACCGGGAGGCGTACAAGCGCGAATCGGCGGCATCGCGCGCGGCGGCATTGGGATTTGTGGCGGGGCTGGATGCGGGCGCGATGGAAGCGTACCTGGCGAATCTCGAGCCGCGCAGGGAGCAGCCGGAGGTGGAGCGGACCACGATCGAATCGCTTTCGCCGGCGCGGCGGGCGCTGTTGCTGGAGCGGCTGCACAAGCGCGGGATCGTGCACTGATGCGCATCCTGCTGGCGCAGAATTCGCTGTACTACCCGGCGCACGGCGGCGGTGACAAATCCAACCGGCTGCTGGTCGAGGCGCTGGCGGCGCGCGGGCACGAGTGCCGGGCGGTGGCGCGCGTGGCGGCGTTCGGGGAAGAGGAAGAGCGGCGCTACCTGGCCGAGCTGGCGGCGCGCGGCATCGCAGCAGAGGCGCGGGACGGGGTGGCGGTGTTCGCGCGTGCCGGGGTCGCGGTGCGGGTGGTGGCGAACAGAAACCTGCGCGCTTTTTTTGCCTCCGAGCTGGAGGAGTTCGCGCCGGATGCGATTCTGGCATCCACGGACGACCCCGCGCAGTTGCTGCTGGAGCCGGCGCTGCGCTCCGGGCGGCGCGTGGTGTACCTGGCCCGGGCCACGCTGGCGCTGCCGTTCGGGCCGGACTGCGCGTTTCCGAGCGAGAGCAAAACGGCGCGCATCCGGCAGGCGGACCGGGCCGTGGGTGTGAGCGAGTACGTGGCCGGTTACCTGCGGCGCTACGGAAGAATGGACGCCACTCACGTTCCGATCTCGCTCATGGAGCCCGGGCCGAAGCCGCGCGCGCTGGGAAGTTTCGACAACGAATTCGTGACCATGGTAAACCCGTGCGCGGTGAAGGGAATCGCCATTTTTCTGGCGTTGGCGGACGCATTTCCGCAGACGCGCTTTGCCGCGGTGCCGACCTGGGGAACGAACGCGGCCGACCTGGCGGCGCTGCGGGCGCGGGGAAACATCACGCTGCTGGAGCCGGTGGATGACATCGATGCGCTCTTGGCGCGGACGCGCGTGCTGGTGGTGCCTTCATTGTGGGCCGAGGCGCGGTCGCGCATCGTGGTGGAGGCGATGGAGCGCGCGGTCCCGGTGATGGCGAGCGCGGTGGGCGGAATTCCCGAGGCCAAGCTGGGGGTGCCGTACCTGCTGCCGGTGACGCCTATTGCGCGATACGAGGCGCAAGTGGATGAGCAGATGGTGCCGGTAGCGGAGGTGCCGCAGCAGGAGATCGGGCCGTGGCGGGAGGCGCTGGCGCGGCTGCTGGCGGACCGGGCGCACCATGGCGAAATCGCGGCGGCTTCGCGCGCGGCGGCGGTGGAGTATGCGGAGAGCTGCACGGTGGATCGCTTCGAGGCGCTGCTCACAGGGCTGGAGCCGGCGGCGCCGGAGAGAGGAAAACCTGCGGCGGGCGGGGCATTGCAGCCGGTTTCGCCGCTGTCTCCGGAAAAACAGAAGCTGCTCGCGCTGCGGCTGCGGAAGCGGGCGCCCGCGAGCGCGTGGTTTCCGGGTGTGGATGGAGCGGCGGAGCCGCGGTTGTTCTGCTTTCCGCATGCGGGCGGGGGCGCGGGGGCGTTCGCGGGCTGGGGGCTCGCAAACGTCTGTGCGGTGCGGCTTCCGGGGCGGGAATTGCGGCTGGCAGAAGCGCCCTTCGAGCGCATGGGGCCGCTGGTGCAGGCGTTGGCCACGGCGATTGAAGGGTACCTCGCGCGGCCGTTCGCGTTTTTCGGGCACAGCATGGGAGCGGTGGTGGCGTTCGAGCTGGCGCGGGAGCTGCGGCGGCGCGGGATGCCGCTGCCGGGCGTGCTGATTGCATCGGGGGCGCGGGCGCCGCAGTTCCGGCGCAATTCGGCGCCGCGGCCGGAGCCTTCGGACGAAGAGCTGCTCGAAGAATTGCGGCGTCTGAAGGGCACGCCGGAAGGACTGCTGGAAGATCCGCTGGCGGCGGGCGCGATTCTGCCGGCGCTGCGCGCGGATACGCGCCTGTACCGGCATTACACTTATGCGGAGGAGCCTCCATTAAGCTGCGCGATTGCGGCCTATGGCGGCGCCGATGACGCGCATGTCACCGCGGCGCACCTGGAGGCGTGGGCCGCGCAGACGACGGTTTCCTTCACCCTGCGGCGCTTTCCAGGCGGCCATTTTTACCTGCAGCGCGCGCTGCCGGAGTTGCTTGCGGCGGTGCGTGAGGAGGCGCTATGACGGCGGGCGAGCTGCACGTCTGGCCGCTCGTCCTGGCGGAGCTGCCGGAACTGCTGCTGCCCGCGGCGGGCGCCGAAGAATGCGCGCGCGCCGAGCGCTTCGTCTTCGAGGAGGACCGGCGGAGGTATCTGCTGTCGCATCGCGCGCTGCGGGCGATTCTTGGGCGGGTGACGGGGGCGCCGCTTGACTTTGCGCAGGGCGAGCACGGCAAGCCGTTTCTTCCGGGAGCGCGCGAAGTGCAGTTCAACCTGTCGCATTCGGGCGACATGGCGATGGTGGGGGTGGCGATGGGGGTGGAAGTCGGGGTGGATATCGAGCGGCTTCACTCGATGCCCGATTACCTGGCGGTGGCGGAGCGGTTCTTTCCGGCGAGCGAATCCTCGGCGCTGGCGGTGGTGGAGGAAAGCCAACGGAAGCGCGAGTTCTTCCGCCGCTGGACGCGCATCGAAGCGGTGCTGAAGGCGCGCGGAGTCGGGCTGTTCGGAGTGGGAGCGGAAGCGGATGAAAATTGGACTGTGGCGGAGATCGCGGCGCCCGAGGGATATGCGGCTGCCGTGGCGGCTCCGCGAGCGGGTCTGGCGGTGAAGCTGCGCAGGTTCGGTGACGAATGAAAATCACGGTATTGGACGGCTACGCCCTGAATCCGGGCGATTTGAGTTGGGATGGTCTGCGGCGGTTAGGAGAAGTCGAGGTCTTCGACCGCACGCCGGAGAGCGAAGCGGCGGAGCGGGCGCGCGGCGCTACGGCGGTTCTGACGAACAAGACGCCGCTGCACGAGGACACCCTGGGCGAGCTTCCGGAGCTGAAATACATCGGCGTGCTGGCGACGGGGTACAACGTCGTGGACGTAGGGGCGGCGAAAGAGCGCGGCATCGTGGTCACGAACATTCCGACCTACGGGACGGCGTCGGTGGCGCAGTTCGTCTTCGCACTGTTGCTCGAGCTGTGCCATAACGTGCGGCTGCACTCGGATGCGGTGCGCGCCGGAGAGTGGGCGCGGAGTCCGGACTGGAGTTTCTGGAAGACCCCGCTGGTGGAACTGGCGGGGCGCACGATGGGGATTGTGGGGTTCGGACGCATCGGGCGGCAGACGGGACGGATCGCCGATGCCATGGGGATGCGAGTGATTGCCCACGATACGTTTCAGGGCGACCCGCCGGCGTATCCCGGGTTTCGCTGGGCGGAGCTGGAGGAGTTGCTGGCCGAGAGCGACGTGGTGAGCCTGCATTCGCCGCTCACTCCGGAGACGCAGGGGATGATGAATGCGCGCACGCTGGCGCTCATGAAGCCGGGCGGATTTCTGATCAATACATCGCGCGGGCCGCTGGTAGTGGACCACGACCTGGCGGATGCATTGAACGCGGGAAGGCTGGCGGGCGCGGGACTCGATGTGCTTTCGCTGGAGCCTCCGGATTCCGGGAACCCGCTGCTGGCGGCACGCAATTGTCTGGTAACGCCCCACATGGCGTGGGCGACACGGGAAGCGCGGGGGCGGCTGATGCAAACTGCCGTAGAAAATCTCGCCGCCTATGTGGCGGGGAAGCCACAGAACGTGATAGGTTGAGCGTAGTTACCGGTAAACTCAGCGGCAGGTTGCGAAGGAGTATCCATGGATCGAAGGCATTTTCTGATGGGCTCGGCGGCGGCGCTCAGCGCGGCGCAGAGCGTGTTTGGCAGCGCGAACGAAACGGTTCGGGTTGCCGTGATCGGCGTTGGCGGCCACGGGAAGACTTTGGGCGGCCGCGGCAAAAACCATATCGAGGGCTACCCCAAGGTGCCGAATGTCGAAATCGTGGCTGTCTGCGATGTCGATGAGACCCACCTGAATTATGGGGCGGGTCTGGTGGAGAAACTGCAGGGGAAGAAACCGCAGACCTATGTCGATATCCGCAAGCTTCTGGAGAACAAGGAAATCGACGCGATTTCGATCGCCACTCCCAACCATTGGCACACCCTGATGACGATCTGGGCCTGCCAGGCCGGCAAGGACGTCTACGTAGAAAAGCCGTGCTCGCATAATCTGTTCGAGGCCAAACAGATTGTGGCGGCGGCGCGCAAGTACAACCGCATGGTGCAGCAGGGCAGCCAGATTCGCTCGTCTGTTGCAGTGCAGGACGCGGTGCAGAAGATGCGCGACGGGTTCCTGGGCGACATCTACCTGGGGCGCGGGCTGTGCTACAAATGGCGCGACACGATCGGCCGCGCGCCGGTGCAGCCGGTGCCGGCGGGAGTGGACTACAATCTCTGGACCGGTCCCGCTCCGATGCACCAGTTCACGATGAACCGCTTCCACTACAACTGGCACTGGTTCTGGGACACCGGCAACGGCGACCTGGGCAATCAGGGCATTCACCAGGTGGATGTGGCGCGCTGGGGCCTGGGCGTGAAGTTCCCGGTGAAGGCGACGGCCATCGGCGGCCACTTCATGTTCGACGACGATCAGGAGACGCCCAACACCTTGAACTGCGCCTTCGAATTCAACGAGAGCGGCAAGCGCAAGATGATGGAGTTCGAGGTGCGGCACTGGATCAGCAACCACGAATCGACCATCGGGGTGCCGCGGCAGCGGACGGTGACGGCGATGGCGGAAGGCGGCGAAGGGCGTCCACAGGGCGCCGAAGGCGGGCGCGGTATGGGAATGCAGCGCCGCGGGCAGCCGGACACCATCGGCGACATCTTTTATGGCTCCAAGGGGTACCTGGTTGTGGACAGCTACAGCTCCTATAAGACGTTTATGGGGCGCGACCAGGAGCCGGGTCCGGCGGCGAATGAGGGCGGCGATCACTTCGCCAACTTCATCGATGCCGTGCGCAGCCGCAATCGCGAATCGCTGCACGCGGAGATCGAAGAAGGCGCGGCATCGACGGTGCTGGTGCACCTGGCGAACATTTCGTACCGCGTGGGGCGGACGATCAATTTCGATCCCGCAACCATGACGATTACCGGAGACGCCGAAGCCAGCAAGCTGGCGACGCGGGTTTACCGGAAGCCGTTTGTGGTGCCGGAGAAGGTGTAGCGAGCGCAATAAAAGCACCGCTCCCTGCGGTCGCAGCTCCGGCAGTTCCGGCTGTCGATTTTCGGATTGTGGTGCGTCGTACCCTTAGGAAGGAGGGTACGGAATGCGCTACATGTTCCTGGTCTATTCGGCGGAAGGCGAGGCGTCGCCGGAAGCGATGCAAAACGTCGCATTGAGCCACCGGGCGTTGATGGAGGATGCGACGCAGCGCGGCGTGCTGTGCGCGGCGGACCCGCTGAAGCCGGTAGGGATGGCCACCACGGTCCGCACGAAGAACGGCAAATCCATCACCACCGACGGTCCCTTTGCCGAGACGAAGGAACTGCTGGCCGGCTACTACATTATCGAGTGCCGCGATCTGGATGACGCCATCGACTGGGCGCGCCGCATTCCGACGGCGTGCTACGGGGGCGAGGGCTGCATCGAAATCCGTCCTATCCACGAAATCCATGAGCCCCGTTGAAGCGGCCGAGGCGGTATTTCGCGCCGAGCACGGGCGCATTCTGGCGGCGCTGATCCGCCTCGCGGGGTCGTTCGACCGCGCCGAGGAAGCGATGCAGGAGGCGTTCGCGGCGGCGTTGGCGTCCTGGCCGGAGTGCGGCATCCCGCGCAATCCGGCGGCGTGGATCACCACGGCGGCGCATCGCAAGCTGATCGACGAAGGCCGCCGGGAAAGGACGCGGCGCGAAAAGCAGGAGCCGCTGCGCTATGAGACCGCGGCTTCGACCATGCCGGTCGAGCCGGTGGACGAGGAGGATGCCGTGCATTTGCCCGACGACCGCCTTCGCCTGATCTTCACGTGCTGCCATCCGGCGCTGGCGGTGGAGGCGCAGGTGGCGCTTACGCTGCGCACGCTGGGCGGCCTGACGGTGCCGGAGATCGCCAAGGCGTTTCTGGTTCCCGAGCCCACCATGGCGCAGCGGCTGGTGCGGGCCAAGCGCAAGATTCAAGAGGCGTGCATCCCGTACGTGGTGCCGCCGGCGCGCGAGCTGCCGGATCGCCTGGCCGGGGTGCAGTCGGCTCTCTACCTGATTTTCAACGAGGGCTATGCCGCGGCTTCGGGGCCGCACCTGGTGCGCGGCGATCTTTGCAACGAAGCCATCCGCCTGGTGCGGCTGCTGTGCGAACTCATGCCGCGCGAGCCGGAGAATACGGGGTTGCTGGCCCTGATGCTGCTCCACGATTCGCGGCGCAATGCGCGCGTGGCGGCGGGGCGCCTGGTCACCCTGGAGGAGCAGGACCGCTCGCTGTGGGACGCCGTCGAGATCTCAGAGGGGTTGGCGCTGGTGGAGCGGGCGCTGCGCGCGCGTGCTCCGGGGCCATACCAGGTGCAGGCGGCGATTGCCGCGCTCCATGCGGAAGCCAGGACGGCAGCGGAGACGGACTGGCGGCAGATCCGCGAGCTGTACGGCGAACTGCTGCGGCTCTGCCCTTCGCCGGTGGTGGCGCTGAACCGCGCGGTGGCGGTGGCGATGAGCGGAGACCTCAAGAGTGCGCTGCGGGAGATGGATGCGCTCGATGAGTTGGACCGGTATTACCTGCTGCACGGCGCGCGGGCGGACATTCTGCGGCGTCTGGGACGCAACGCCGAAGCGGCGGAAGCCTACCGGCGCGCGCTGGAACTGGCCGCCAACGAAGTGGAGCGCGACTTCCTGCGTGCGCGGCTGCGGGAGGTGGGATGAGTTATTGCGCGCTCGCCTGGCCGCGGAGCTTCTGCAGCGCGGCGAGGGTCTGCGCCCATTCGCCGGCGTCATTTTTCACGGCAAATGGCAGTGCCGGGTCTTTGAAGAACTCGAGGATAGCGGCGCGCATCACCGGGTTGACGGCGGCGGGATCTTTTCCGGCGAGCTGGATGGCAAGCTTTGCGTAGGTCTCGTCTGCCAGGCTGTATTCGGTAGGCCGGGTGAGGGCGCCGGTGTCGAAATCGCGATTGGGCAGTTGCAGGCGGCCCTGTCCCTGAGCCGCAAGCAGAGAGCGGTAGAGATCCAGCGTTTTGTCGAAGCTGACCTGGAACAGGCGGTCGGTCTGCGGCGTGGGCGCGCGGAATGCCAGCGCCTTGAGCGGTCCCACTTTGGGCAGGATGCTGATGAGGAGAGCCAGGAGGCGAGCGCCGATGCCGGGTTGCTGATAGCTTCGGCCCCACTCCTTGCGGTAGCTGGCGCGCCGCAGGTTGTAGATGAACTTGCGGCGGGTGAGGCCGGGCGCGGATTTCTTCAGTTCGTCCTTCTTCATCGCCCAGGCGACGCGGGTGGCTTCGGGCACGAGCGAGCTGACGGTGTGGCGGAAGGTGCTGAGGGCGAGATCGAGATTGCTGAAAACGTCGTTCAGATCCAGCCCGTAGGTATCGTGGAAGGCGCGTTCGAGCACGGGTTTGGAGACGGCGAAGCCGATGAAATCGTGGTAGGCCTGCGGCGCGTAGTTGCCGCGCGCCACCTGCAGGACATCGAAGCCGAACTCCACTTTAATGTGGGCCGAGGGATCTTCGGCGTAGGTCATCACGGATCCGAACTTGCGGCGCAATTTAGGATATGCGATAGGCACTGAAACGTTCACGGCGATGGAGTGACCCTGCGTATCGGCGGCGTAGTGGGCCATGGCTCCGAGGGCGAAAGCGTACTCATCGAGGGTGGTGGAATCGCGGATCAGGGCGGCGACGAAATCGCCCGTGCGTACATAGTGCACGAGATCGCTGAAATATTTGCTGCCGAAGGGGTAGTAGCCCATGTCCTGGAGGATGCAGCCGGCATAGGCGTACGCATGAGCCTGTTTGAGATCGGCGGGGGCGGATTGCGGAAATCGGGCCAGCAGGAGCGGCCGGATGCCGGTTGCCCAGGCGCTATCGATGATGGCTTCGTGCGTGAGGACGGAATAAGCCGGCAGGCAGCGGACGAAAAGTGACAATAAGAGAACAATACGCGCCGCGCTCACGGCACAAGAGCGAGCAATTGGATGTCCGCAACACGATTTCGTGTCCCGCGCTACGACGGGGCCGCACCGCGGGACACGATGCTCCACAACCGTTCGCTTACGAGGGAGCGAGGGTTTCCAATTGCGCATTCAAATCCGCCAAGGCTTTGGTAAGAACTTCCCGATATCGCGGATTTTGCGCGTTGTTCAATTCCCGTACCACTCTGGTACGGGAGAGGAGGAGCGTTTCCTTCTTTCGGATCAGCTCGAGGGCTTCCGGTTTCGGCGTTTTTTCGAGGACGGCGCTGCGATGGATATGTCCGGCCGCGTCGATCTGCGCCTCGACCGACTTACTTTCCCAACCTCTGGCCATGTCTTTATTGTACGCCGCGTCACGCAAAATACAAAGCCTGGGCACGGAAATGAAATAAAAACGCCGCTTGCGCCGAGCGTGCGATTTGATATGCTCTAACAGCGTATGTTCAGAAAAACGCTTCTTTGTCTCGCGCTTCCCGGTCTGCTGATTCCGCTGCTGGTTTGGGCCCAACAGCCGCAGGAACACACCGACCTCAACGTCATTCACAAGATCAAGGAGGCCGAGTTCGGCGGTGGCGGCGGATTCGGCGGCCGCGCAAACGGCGGTGGGCGTCGCGGCGGATCCCAGGTCATGGACATTATGTACAACCTCACGGATCGCTACGGCCCGCGACTGACGAACTCGCCGCAATTCCGCGCGGCGGGCGAGTGGGCGGTGAGCCGGCTCAAAGAGTGGGGGCTGAGCAACGTGCATCTGGAAGAGTGGTCTACCGCGGGCGGACGCGGCGGTCCGATTCCCGGCTGGGAACTGAAGGGCTACAGCGCGGCCATGGTCGAGCCGACGTACATGCCGCTGATCGGCTATCCGCAGGCATGGACCGGAAGCACCAATGGCATGGTGACGGGAGAAGCCGTGCTGGCGGAGGTTCAGACGCCCGCCGACATGGAGAAATGGCACGGCAAACTGAGAGGAAAGATCGTGCTGACGGTTCCTCCGCCGGAGCTGGCTTTTCCGTCGGATCCGCTGGGAACGCGCTATACGGATGCGGAACTCGAGGCGATGGTGCCGGACATCATTCCCGGCGCTCCGGGAGCGGGACGCGGCGGCCGCGGTGGACGCGGCGGACAGCCCAACATCTTCCTCACCATGACTCCCGAAGAGCGGCAGGCGTTCCAGGAGAAGCAGCGCAACTACTGGAAGGATGAAGGCGCGCTGGTCACGATCACGGCCAACGCGCGGGGCGAAAGCGGGACGGTGTTTGCGAGCAACGGCGCGCCGCGCACGGGCGACCCCACCAAGAACCTGCCGCAGGTGGCCATCACCGCAGAAAACTACAACCGCATCGCGCGCCTGCTGGAGCACAACGTTCCGGTCAAGCTGGCATTCGATATCAAAACGCAGTTCGACATGTCGAACACCGATTCCTTCAACGTCATCGCCGAAATTCCGGGCGCGACCAAGGCGAACGAACTGGTGATGGTGGGCGGACACTTCGATTCCTGGCACATGGGGACCGGCGCCACCGACAACGGCGCGGGCAGCGCGGTCGCCATGGAGGTGATGCGCATTCTCAAATCGCTCAATCTCAAGATGGACCGCACGGTGCGCATGGCGCTGTGGGGCGGGGAAGAAGAAGGGCTGCTCGGTTCGCAGGCATACGTGAAGGAGCACTTCGCCGATCCCGCGGTGATGAAGCCTACGGCCGAGCACGACGGCTTCGCGGGGTACTTCAACCTCGATAACGGCACCGGACGCATTCGCGGCATTTACCTGCAGCAGAACGAAATGTGCCGGCCGATTTTCGAGCAGTGGTTCGCGGCGCTGAGGGATATTACTCCGGGAGTCATCACCATCCGCAACACGGGCGGCACGGATCACCAGTCCTTCGACCGCGTCGGCCTGCCGGGCTTCCAGTTCATTCAGGACCCGATGGACTACGAAACCCGGACGCACCACTCGAACATGGACGTCTACGACCGCATCCAAGCACAGGACATGGAGCAGATGGCGGTGGTGGAAGCGGCGTTCGTGTACGACACCGCGATGCGCGCGGACAAACTGCCGAGGAAAGACCTGCCCGAGGCCCAGCCCGCCGGAGGACGGGGCGGCCGCGGCAGGGGCGGGAATTAGGGAAAGCAAACAGGGGCTACGAATGAACACGAATCAAGGCGAATAACAAAATCTTGATTCGCGTGAATTCGTGATGGCGCCGGCGAATTCGCCGCCGGTGGGGTAGCGCGCAGGGAAAAAATCATCGGCGGCAAGACCGCCGGCGTTACGTGGCCGGCAGAGTGGTGATACTATCGGGGCCATGTTCCGCTTCTCTGTGTGTTTTCTTGCCGCGATGGCGGCTCTTGCCCAGCCTCACGAAATCGTCTTGCATGCGGCCCGGCTGCTGGATGTGGAGACCGGCAGGGAAATCTCTCCGGGCGAGATTCTGGTGCGGGGAAACCGCATCGTCGAAGTGGGGACGCATGTCACGCGGCCGGCGGGCGCGGAATATCACGACCTGGGCGACCGCACGCTGCTGCCGGGATTGATCGACGCGCACGTGCATCTGTTTCTGCATCCGGGCGCGGAGGATTTGCAGACCGTCGAGGAATCGGTTCCGCAGCGCACTTTGACGGCGGTGCTGCAGGCGCGCGACGACCTGATGGCGGGCTTTACGGCGGAGCGCGACATGGGAACCGAGGGCGCCGGATCGGCCGACACGGCGGTGCGCAATGCGATCAACGAAGGCCGCTTTCCCGGTCCGCGGCTGCGCATTTCCGGTAACGCCATCGATATTCTCGGCGGACACGAAGACGCCAACCATTTCAATCCGGCGCAGCACGTGCTTTCCAATGCCGACTATGCCAACGACGCATTGGACCTGATTCGGGTCATCCGCGAGCAGTACAAGGAGGGCGCGGACTTCACCAAGATCTACGAGACCGGCCGCGACACCTTCCGCGACGGCCAATTCCACACACCTTACCAGTACACCGAAGAGCAACTGGCGGCGGCGGTGCACGAAGCCGCGCGCGTGGGGAAACGCGTGGGGGTACATGCCATGGGCGAACCGGGCACGCTGTACGCGGCACAGGCGGGGGTGGCGTCGATCGACCACGCCTACCAGTTGAGCGACGAAACGATGCGGCTGATGAAGGAGAAGGGCATCTTTGCGGTTCCCACCTTTACCATCGCGGAATTCTTCGCCGACCATGCCCCGACGCCCGGGCAACAGGCGCTGGAGAAGCAGTTAGTGGGCTATCATGCCGAACAGTTCAAAAAACAACTGGCCGCGGGCGTGCCAATGGCAGTGGGAAGCGATGTTGGTCCGTTTCCGCACGGAACGCAAGCTCGCGAATTTGTTCTCATGGTAAAGTTCGGAATGAGCCCCTTGGCCGCGATTCAGGCGGGGACTTTGAATGGCGCCAAGCTGCTTGCCTGGGAGGGACAGATCGGCGCGCTCAAACCGGGATACATGGCCGATATCGTGGCCGTACCCGGCGATCCACTGCAAGATATCAGCGCCCTGGAGAAGGTTTCATTTGTAATGAAAAACGGCGTGACCTATCGGGAAAAATAACTCGGGTAGACACACGACGGACTGTGCGATAGCTCATAAGGGCTAGTCGCGGAACCTCCAGTAACTGCTAATATGGACCGGGAAGTCGGCTCCGGGGATAAGTGCGAGCGTGTAGGAATATCTTGCGAGCACAGAGTCGATTGGGTGGATTCGCGGGTTAACTCCTGTATCAAGAGAAGGAGATAAAGTGGGTCCATTGATGAAGATCCTCGTACTCGGAGGTGACGGTTACTGCGGCTGGGCGACTGCGCTCTATCTGTCCGCGAAAGGCCACCGGGTGGCCATTGCCGACAACTTTGCGCGCCGCCAGTGGGACTTCGAGTTAGGCGTACAAACCCTAACCCCCATTCGTACCATGCCGGAGCGGCTGCGCGCATGGAAGCAACTTACCGGTAAATCGATCGATTTCCTTTCGGGGGACGTTACCGACTATGACTTTGTGTCGGGTGCGATTCAGTCTTTCGAGCCGGATGTGATCGTGCACTTTGCCGAGCAGCGCTCGGCGCCTTATTCGATGATTGACCGCAAGCATGCGGTGTCCACACAAATTAACAATGTTTCTGGAACTCTGAACATTCTGTTTGCAATGCGCGAGTTCCGGCCGGAGTGCCACCTTGTAAAATTGGGGACCATGGGGGAGTACGGCACTCCCAACATCGATATCGAAGAAGGCTATATCACGATCGAGCATAACGGCCGCAAGGACTTACTGCCGTATCCCAAGCAGCCGGGCTCCTTCTATCATCTTTCGAAGGTGCATGATAGCCACAACATCATGTTCGCGTGCCGGATCTGGGGCCTGCGCGCCACCGATCTCAACCAGGGCGTGGTGTATGGAACCATGACCAGCGAAGTGGCCATGGACGAGGCTCTGACCAACCGCTTTGATTACGACGAAGTATTCGGAACGGTGCTGAACCGGTTCTGCGCGCAGGCGGCGGTGGGCCATCCCTTGACCGTGTACGGAAAGGGCGGGCAGACGCGCGGGTATCTCGATATTCGCGATACGGTCCGCTGTATCGAACTGGCCTGCCTGAATCCGGCGCGGCCGGGCGAATGCAGGGTCTTCAATCAGTTCACCGAGCAGTTCACGGTGCTGGAACTGGCGCGGCTGGTGCAGTCGGCGGGAAAGAAGCTGAACCTGCATGTAGAGATCGACCACCTCCCCGATCCGCGGGTGGAGGCCGAAGAGCACTACTACAATGCCCGCCACTCGAAGCTGGCGGAACTGGGGTTGAAGGCGCACCTGCTTTCGGAATCGCTGCTGGATTCGCTGTTGAATATTGCGATCCGCTATTCGAACCGCGTGGACCGTTCGTTGTTCCTGCCCAAGGTGAACTGGCGCAACACGCGCAACGACAGGCGTCCGAAGGTGATGACGGTGGAGAGCGCCTACGAGCCGGCGTTCGACGGTGCGGTTTCGACGCCTCGCAACGGGCGGTCGTTCGACCAGGCGGATTAACCGACAAAGGGAAGCCGGAGCCGCCTCACGAGGCGTGGGGCGGGGAAGCGGCCAGCGGCTGGTTGGTCAGCAGCGTCTTGCCGCCGCTTTCCGCCACTACATAAAGGGCGGCTTTTCCCACCAGTTTTTCAAAGCGCGGCAACTGGTCGTTTTTGGCGACCAGGTAATACCGCTCGGAGCCCTGCCAGCGTTGTTTCCACTGCGCATCGTTGAGAAACACGTCCGGCGCGCCGGGGGCGTAGGAGCCGTAGACCAGGTTGTTGAAGCGCCCGTTGAGCAGCCAGCCGGTGCGGCCTGTGTAAAAAAAGATCGAAGAGAACGTGTAGTAGTGGTGATCCACGACGAGTTCGCCGCGCGGAGAGCGCAGCAGGGCCTCCGCCAGCGGACGCGAGGAAAGGTAGGGGTCGAAAGTCACCATGGCGGCGCGGGCGGCGTGGAAGAACAGCACCATCATTACGGCAGCGGCGAGAAATGCGCGCTGCCCGGTTGCGCGCAGGCTGCCCAGCGCGCCGATGGCGAAGGCGGCGGCGGCCATAGCCAGGGGAATCCGCAGATAGGCGAAGGAATCGAGCGTGAGATCCTCCATGTGGCCGAGTGAGAGCTTGTAGGCGGCCGGATGCTGGGAGAGCGCGTTGGAGATATCGCCGGGCGTAGGAAGGCCGCGTACGGCGATCAGAATCGCGACTGCGGCCACCGCGGCGCAGCCTGTGACCGCGGCCAGCACACGGGTGCCGCGGCGCACCCAACTTCCGCCGGCAGCCATGACGGAGCCCAGCAGCAGCGCCAGGGCCGGGTAGCAGGGCATCGAGTAATACTCCTGCGTAGTGGAGAAAGTGAAGAAGACCAGCAGGAAGCCGATCCAAAGCAGAGCCAGGAGGCGGGTTTGGCCCGCACGGTCGGCGGGCTTGTAGGAGAGACGCGCGGCGGCCGGGAAATAGACGCTCCAGGGGAACAGCCACACCAGGTGCAGCAGCCAGAAGTAGAGGCGAGGAACGGTGTCGTAATCGCGCGGATAGCGCAGGTTCAAAAGGCGCAGGACCTGCTCATTCATGAAGTAGAACCACAGGAAACCGTGGTATTCGCCGGGCACGCTGCGAAAGGAGAAGGAGAAATAGGGCGGATTTCGCAGGGTCGCAAGCACGTGCCAGGGGGCGGCGATGGCCAGCATCACGACCAGCCCGCTCCAGGGGTGCAGCCGTTTCCAGACCTTGCGCGAAAACAACTGGTGGGTGAAGAGCAGGTACAGAAACGCCGCCGCGCCGGGGAACAGCACGGCGATGGTGCTCTTCAGCAGCAGTCCGACTCCGAAGCTGGCGGCCAGTAGAAACGCCCAGAGGCGCGGGTGTGGCTCGGCTTCATCGAGAACGCGCAGGAAGGCCCACATGGAGAGCGCGATCGTCGCGGTGAGCATGACATCGGGGATGAGGATGCGGGTGAACAGGAACAGGCCGACGCAGGTAGCCATGACGAGGCCGGCGTAAAAGCCGGCCCGTTTGCCGAAGGCCCAGGTTCCGAAGGCCGCGGTGAGCCACGCCAGCAGAATGCAGGAGAGCGCTACGGGAAGGCGGGCGGCCCAATCGAAGGTTCCGAAGATGCGGTACGCGCCGGCCATGAGCCAGTAGATGAGCGGCGATTTTTCGAAGTACGGGACGCCATCGATGCGCGCCGTGACCCAATCGCCGGAAGACAGCATGTTGTGCGCGATCTGCGCCTGTACGGCATCCACATCGTCCATCAGCGAGGGTGGAGAAAGAACGCAGCCCAGATAAATGGCGGCGGCAAAAAGAATAACTGCTAAATAGAGGTAAGTACTCGTGCGGGAGCGGGCCGCTCCCCGTAAACCGGTGTCGTCTGAATTCTCCATCGTTTTATCCACAGGAACAGCAGCATCAAGCCCCAAAGGTGGTAGCCGAGATTGGCCCGTCTGTCGAGGTGTTGCCGCACATAGCTTTCCAGGATACCGCGATGCAGCAGACTGTTTTCTGAGCCCTGCACGAGGAGGGTGTCGAGCAGGAGGGTTCGGAGCGGCCCGCGCAGCCATTCGTGCGCCGGAAAATCGAAACCCGCCTTCTTGCGCGTGAGGGTGGAGGCGGGCAGCTTTTCCTTCATCAGCGCGCGCAGCAGGACCTTTTGCGTACGCCCCCGGATCTTCAAGGAGTTGGGCAGAGCGGCGGCGAATTCGACGATGCGGTGATCCAGAAACGGGGGCCGCACCTCGATGGAGTGGGCCATGCTCATGCGGTCCACCTTGGCGAGGATATCGTCGGGCAGGTACCACCGCTGGTCGAAGCGCAGAAAGGGGTCGAGGCCGCCGGTATCGGGGACGCCCCGCAGGATGCCCGACAGGGCTTCCGGTAGCGGGACGGCGGCGAGCGAGCGCTTCTCTTCGTCCGAAAAGGCGCCGTTCCAGTGGATGTGAGCGCGGCCGGGGGGCATGAGACAGCCCTCGGTGAAGCGCTTGAACATGTAGTCGAGGCCGATTTTTTCGTCGGAGACGGGCCACAGGCCGGCGGCGGCGCGGCAGGCCCGCAGCATCCAGACCGGCAGGCGGCGGGCGCGGCGCGCCAGGACGTCGGCGCGATAGGTCAGGTAGCCCGCGAAGAGCTCGTCGGCGCCTTCACCGCTGAGGGCCACGGTGACGCTCTGCCGCGTCATGCGCGAGAGGAACCAGACGGGCAGGGCGCCGCCATCGGCGTTGGGTTCGTCGAAGTAGTACGCGAAGTTTTCGATGGCACTGGCGAGCTCGCACCCGGGGTTGAGGTCGAACTCCTGGTGATCGGTCTGGTAGCGGCCGGCGATGAGGCGGATGTGCTCAGTCTCATCAAAGCTGCGGCCGGAAAAGGAAATGGAAAACGTCTTCAGCCTTGAAGTCGAAGCCGCGGCGGCGTAATGCAGCAGCGTCGAGGAGTCCAGTCCCCCGGAGAGCCACAGGCCCAGCGGAACATCGGAGAGCAGGTGTTCGCGAATGGCCTGTTTGAGCAGGGAATCGAGTTCGTGCCTGGCGGAATCGATGGTCCAGTGCACCTCGGTGTGGCAGGGCAGGCGCCAGTAGGGCTCGGAGCGCGTTTCGCCGCCGGTCCATTCCAGCCAGCAGCCCGGGGACAATTTTTCGATGCCTTCCACCATGCTGTACGGGGCCGGCACGTAGTTCATTGCGAGGTAGCAGTCCAGGGCGTCGAGGCTGAGGCGGCGGTCCAGCTCGGGATGCGCAAAGATAGCTTTCAGTTCGGAGGCGAAGTACAGGTCCTGGCCGCGCCGTGTGAAGAAGAGCGGTTTGATGCCCACGCGGTCGCGCGCCAGCACCAGCCGCCGGCGGCGCTCCGACCACAGCGCGATGGCGAACATGCCGCGCAGGCGGGCAAAGCATGCGACATCCCACTGGAGGAAGGCGGCCAGGATTACTTCGGTATCGGTATGGGTGCGGAAGCGGTGGCCGCGTTGTTCGAGTTCGCGCCGCAGTTCCAGGTGATTGTAGATTTCGCCGTTGAAGACGATGACGGTGTCGCCATCGTCGGAAGAGATCGGCTGATCGCCGCTGGCGAGATCGATGATCTTCAGCCGCGTGGCGGCCAAAGACACCCTGTCGGATTCGAAGACGCCCTGCTGGTCAGGTCCGCGGTGCAAAATCGTGGCCATCGATTCCCGGATGCGACCGGGGTCGGGCCGTGCGCTGATATGCGTAAATCCAGTGATCCCACACAAGCTTGCCTTCACTCTAACAGACGGATTCTTGCTCACCCCCTAGTCAATTAGAGCTACCGGGCGCCTGTACCCACGAGGGCCGGTACAACCGTCTATTAACCGATATTCAACTCTGTCCATGTCGCCAAAATTCGTTGACGCGTTGTTCCTGGGTATAGCCGCGATCCCTTTCGTTTACTATGGGATTGCCCTTTTTAGCTGTTGGCGCTTCTTCCGCCGGCCGCCGCGGAAGGGTGACGGCGCGTTCACCCCGCCGGTGAGCAACCTGAAGCCGATTCGGGGACTGGACCCGGATGCGTACGAGAACTTCGCCAGTTTCTGCCGGCAGGACTATCCGGAATACGAGCTGCTGTTCTGCGTGGGCGATCGCGACGATCCCGCGCTGCCCTTGATCGAACGCCTGATGAGCGAGTTTCCCGAGCGGCCCATCCGCGTGCTGTACGGTTCGGGGCGCGATGCCGCCAACGATAAAGTCGCCAAGCTGGCGCGTATGGCCGGCGAAGCGCGCCACGAATATGTAGTGATCAGCGATAGCGACGTGCGCGTGCGCCCGGACTATCTGCGCACGGTGGTGGCGCCCCTGGCGGACCCGAAGATCGGCGCGGTGACCTGCTTCTATCTGCCGATCGAGGAGCGGACGTTCGTCGATCACCTGCAATCGGTGGGGATGATGTCGGACTTCTACGCCGGAATCATTGTGGCGTGGCAGCTCGATGGCGTGAAGTTCGCACTCGGCCCGACGATTGCGACGACGCGCGAGCGGCTGGCCGGTTTCGGCGGCTACGAAGCCATCGAGAACCGTCCGGCGGACGATCTGCTGGTTGGGCGGCTGATTGCGGACCAGGGGTACGAGGTCGAGCTGCTGCGCTATCCCGTCGATACCGTGGCCGACTACCATTCGCTTTCGGAGTTGTTTCACAAGCGGCTCCGCTGGATCGTGGTGATGCGGCACATGCGGCCGTGGGGCCATTTCGGCCTCCTGTTTACGCAAGGGCTGGCGTGGGCGGCGGCGGCGGTGGCGTTTCATCCCACCGTGGCGGTGGCGGCCGTTTATCTGGGCGGCTATTTCGCGGTGCGCTGCGCCATGACCGCGATGATCGCGATGTGGGGCCTGAAGCAGCGCTCGTTCTGGCGGGAAATGGGTCTCATTCCGCTGTGGGATGCGCTGGCGTTCGTGATCTGGTTGGCCAGTTTTGCACGCCGCAGCATTCGCTGGCGCGGCAGCGATTACTACATCCGCGAAGGAACTCTGGTGCCGGTGAATTCGCTGGCGGCGGAGGAGTGACTTAGCGGCCCAGCAGCACCACGCCGAAGAGCACCAGCAGCGTGCCTGCGGCTCGGCGGCCGCCGATGTGTTCCTTGAGCAGCAGCTTGGCGGCGGCGGTTTCGAGAACGAAGCTGGCGGCCGACGCGGGCACTGCAAAACTGAGCGGCGCCGCCTGCACCAGCGCCATGAACGCAAAGAAAGAGACCGCGAGCGCCGCGATCGAGAGCAGCAGGTAGCGGCGTTCGACGATCATGCGCAGCAGGCGCGCCAGTCCGCGCGGGGCCACAGATTGCACGCCGGCACGCTTCATTTCGTAGCTCTGGAGCAGGTCGCTCAGCGCCGTGGCGACGACGATGACGGCGAGGAGAATCCACTTCATTGCGGCTTCTCCGTTTCCCCCGTAGTGCTCTGCGGCGTGGAACTGACCAGCGCCGCGCCGCCGAAGATCAGGGCGACGGCGAGCCATCGCTGCGGGGTGACGGTTTCGTGCAACACAAAGCGTCCCGTCAGTGCGGCGACCACGTAACCGACGGCGGTCATCGGCAGAACGAAACTGAGATCGGCGATGCTGAGCAGCGCCAGGCGCGCCAGCAGGGCGACGATCAGCATGACGATACCGAGCGCGATGAAGGGATCGAGCATGGAGCGCAGGTAAGCCATAGGATCGGCGGCGAGAGTCTCCGGGAAGCGTTTGGTTCCCATGGCGAGATAAAGGTTTCCGCCGGCACGGAGGGCGAGAAAGAGAAGCAGCCAGAAGTAAGTGCGAATGGTTCGAGACGACACTAGTTACAGGGTAACGCGAGTCGGCCAATCCGCGGACTATACCTGCGCCACGATCTGGAGCAGCGCTTTCAGAGAGATTTCGGTAGAGATCATGGCGTTATCGGGCTGTCCCTTGGTGTGGGGGTCGCGCCAGTGGGTTTCGAGCGTGAAGGCGCCGGTGTAACCGTCTTTGCGCAGGGCGCGGATCTGGCCCACGTTATCGAATTCACCCTGGCCGACGGCCGCCCAGACCACTTTGCCGGCTTCGTGTTTGTAGTCGCGCAGGTGCACATGGAAGATGCGTGCGGGGTCGAGGCGGCGATAGCCGTCGGGAAACGGCGGTTCGGAGCCCTCGGCCTGGGCGGCATTGTTCGGGTCCCAGGTGATGCCGAGGTTGTCTTCCTTCACGGCCTTCAGCAATGCGGCCGCCTGGGCAGCGGTCCAGACGTGTCCGCCGCCGATGGTTTCGATGGCTAGCCGGAATCCGCGGGCGCGCCGCGCGGCCTCGCGGGCCAGTTCGTAAATGCGGGCGGTGCTCTTCTCCGAAGGCATCTCGCCGCGCTGCAGCATGAAGCTGAAGATGCGCAGTTTTTCGGTTCCGAACGCCCGGGCGCGCTCGAGGGACCGATCGAGCAGCGTCCACTGGTCGTCGAGCGTGCGCTGCCCTTGGGAGTCCTCGCCAGGGAGTGGAATCTTGAAGAAACCGGTGCCTTCGATGGAGACGCGGACGCCCGATGCGTCGAGAATTCCGCGTGCCTCGCGGATCTTGTCCAGGGGCTGTTCGGTGTTGTACTTGCCCCATAGGTTGCGCACCTCGGCCCATTGCAGGCCGTGTTCGCGGAGAAATCGGGCCGCGGTCGAGACGTCGTCGGAGATCTCGTCGGTGGTGATGCCCAATTTGATATCGTGGAGTGGCAGTGCGTGCAGCCGTCCGGCGGCCAGCGCGGCGGCGGTTCCGACCAGGATCTCGCGGCGGGAGTAGCGAAGCATACGGCGATTATATCCGTTGAGCGCAATCACCCAATTGTCCATCGAAATTGGGTACAATACAAAAAGAGCGGTTCAGTAGTATGGAAACGAGCACCCGCAGCATCGTAAAAGCGTTCAGCTACCGGGTTCTCGGCTCTGCCAGCACGGGATTGATTTTCTACGCGCTGACGGGCCGGGCGGCTCTTTCGCTCGGGGCGGGAATGGCCGACATGGTCATCAAGATCGTTGTCTACTTCGTCCATGAACGCATCTGGAACCGCATTCCGTTCGGACGGATCAAGCCGCCGGAATACGAGATCTGAGGCGTTTATAACCGTCAGCCGGACTCACCTCTCGAGGACCGTCATGCCAATCCGGTCGTTTGTCTCGCTTTGAGCGGTATGGGAGCAGACATAAACCCGACCATGGATCAATTCTTTTCGCGAGGGCGGTCTTTACAATAGAGGGGGAGAGTTCGTGCGTAGCCCTGATTCCCGCCGGAACGAACACCAGAAGACATCGGGTTCAATACACGCCCTGGCGTTGACCCGGCGGCCAAAGCCCGGTACCCTACCCGATGTCATTCAGATGATGGACATCGCCGCTCCGGTACCGCGACGGCGGGAGGTATTGGTCAGGGTACTGGCATCGAGCATCAACATCGATGATATTCACGTCGCTGAGGGCACATTTTACGGTGGGATTCCGCTCGGCCCGGGGCCAAGCCCTACCCGACCGGTCACGCCCGGCAGCGATCTCGCGGGGACTGCCATCGCCGTCGGCGACGACGTTCGTTCGATACGCGTCGGTGACCCTGTATTTGGAGTGCAACTGCCGTTTCGGGCGAGGGGCGCCTGGGAGGAATTATGTGCCGTAGATGAGCGCTGGCTTGCAATCAAACCGCAGAACCTTTCCTTCGAAACCGCTGCCGCCTGCGGCATATCGGGCCTGGTAGCGCACTCCGCTATTGATTCCCTTAAATTGCGCCCCGGGATGCGGGTCGTGATCGTCGGTGTCACAGGCGGCATTGGCGGCGTGGCCGTTCAATTGGCGGTTCGCGCTGGAGCCGAAGTGATTGGTATTTGCGGCTCAGCACACGCTGAGCGCGCCTACGGGTTGGGTTGCTCCATCGTGTTGGCTCACGACAGCGGTGGGCCTTGGGACCGTACACTGTTAGCCAGCGGAGTGGCGCCTCTCAACGCCGTGCTCGATCTCGTGGGTGGTCGCGATGTCGAGGATGCCGGGCAACGCATACTCAGAAAAGACGGCGTTTTCGTTACGGTTGTCGGCCCGGAGCGTTTTATCGGCGATCATCCACTCGGTTGGTCCGCGATCGTCACCATTTTTGCGCGCGTAGTCTGCCGAATTGTGAGCTCGCGGATTCTTGGACCACGCTACATCCTGACGGGGCCCGGCTTCAATGGAGGCAGGATGCTGGCCGATGTTGCGCACGAGGCGGCAACCGGTGTGCTTCCGCCCATTGACTCGACAGTACCGTTTGAACTCGAAGCGATGCGGCAAGCTCTGAAGCGTGCCGCAGCCCATCGGAATGACGGCCGTATCGTCATTCAGTTTGACCAGGCGGCCTGACCCGGCCGCTTAGCGGGCAGCGACAAACCGTCAGATTATCGCCGCTCCATCAGCCCCGCGAACCAGTTCTTCGCGCGCGGCTGCTCGAAGCCTTCGAGCAGCCAAATTTGAAAAGGAAATCTCGCGACCGAGGTGAGCGCTCGTTTGCCGTCCGGATGGATGCTGAATCCGGATAGTCCAGCGGATGCAGGCGGTAGATCCAGGGACGACACGAGCTCTTCGGCTCCGGTCGTGATGCTCACCTGGTAAAGCTGCCACTCGCGCTTTGGGTCTGACGTGTTGTGAAAGATGCCGTAAACGCGGCGGCCATCCTTCGAGAAGCCGTAGACCATAAACCGGCGGGAGGAGAGCGTCCGTCCGGACTTTCCGTCGGGCGAGATCAGGCGGAGACTGTTCCCGGCACGGTACAGGATCCAGTCGCCCGCCGGCGACCATTGGGTCGGGCCTCCTGCGTCCGCCAGGATCACCGGTACGGCACCCGGCAGAGCCCGAATCTTCGCCAGCTTTGACTGGCCTTCGTTCCGGCGAACGTAGGAGAGCCACTGTCCATCCGGCGACCACGCAGCTCCCTGTATGTTGTGGGCCTGGTCAAGCAGGGTGGCACGGCCGCCGGCCGCGTTCGCCAGCATCAGCCTGTCGGTATAGCCACTATCCACAAACGCGAACCGCGCCCCGTCCGGCGACCAGCGTGCTTCGATAAGGTCGTAGGCGGTATCCACGAGGCGGCGCGAGAAGCCACCGGAGGTCTCCTGGTCCATAACCGACGCACCCATGTCGGCCTTACCTTGTGCAGAGAACAAAAAATGTGTGCCCGACGGCGCCCAATCCGGCGACAGGTTGGTCCCTCCGTTCTCGACCAGCACGTGGACGGCGCCATCAGCGAGCCCGATCTCGACGATGTTCCATTCGTACTCGGCGGCCGAAAAGATGATCTTTCTGCCATCGGGCGATACCGAGGAGCCCTGGATCGTGGAACCAGAAGAATAGATGGTATGGCGGCTGCCATCCGCCACGGCGAGCCGGATCAATAAGTCGGTTTCGCTATTGCGCGCGACCAGCAGATTGCGGCTGTCCGGGAACCAACTCGCGCCCCAGACACCAGCGCCCGTTCCGTTTTCCGTTCCCGCATAGAGCTTTCGGGGCTTACCGGAGGGATAGGAAAAAAGCCAAACCGTCCCGTTGTCAAAGGCGAGATAGGAGCCGTCGGGCGAGAAAGACATACTCGCCGTGGGCATGGTGGGCGCAAGTGGACCCGGCCAGAACTCCTTCGCCGTTCCCCCGTGGAGGGCAGTAAGCCAAAGTTTGCCGTTTCTCGCAAACGCCAGCGTTTTGCGGTCGGGGTGAATGGCGGCCGCTTCGACATTTTCCAGAACCAACTGCCCGGTGCCCCCGGAGGCCGGAATGCCCCACAGGCCACCACCGGTGAAGTAATAGATGGATTCACCGTCGGGCGACCAGAACGGGGCATGACAATCCGTGGTCGACCTGGTGAGTTGCGCCGCCTCGTGTGCCCCGACGGCGCGCGCGAAGATCTGTTGGACTCCGTGAACCCTGGCCGAATAAGCGATGGTGTTTCCATCCGGCGACCATGCCGGGGCGCGCTCCTCCGTTTCTCCCGGTGCGACTCGTGTGAACTTGTACCGCGACAGATCTGTGCCGGGCGCCGGTGTCAGGAGCCGCGCAAGAATGACTCCGGCGGCCAGGCATACGAGGGCACCGGCAGGGAACAGAAGGAGACGCCGGCGCCTGCGCCCCGCGTGAGGGGCCAGCGCCGCCTCAACCCCGCTGCTGTTTTGTGAGAGACGCTCGCGAACCTGCTTCAGTTCGCGATACAGGTCCCGCGTCGAGTCGTAGCGCTCGGCAGGATCTTTTGCCAGTAGCCGCTCGATAACCCAGCGCAGCGGCAGCGGCACGCCGGTGGGCAGCTGCTCCGGCTCCTCGCGGATGATGGCTGTCATGGTCTCCGCCGCGCTGGGGCGCTCGAAAGCCCGCCTGCCCGAGGCCATCTGGTACAGGACGAGGCCGAACGAGAACTGGTCCGACTGGAAGGTAAGATTCGGTTCCCCGCGTGCCTGCTCGGGCGACATGTAACTGATGGTCCCGACCGTCGTGCCGGGGTCGGTGATGGTCATAGTCAGAGTGGAGGCATCCACGCCAGCCTGCGCGTACGCAGCCGATTTGGCCAGCCCGAAATCAAGAATCTTCACCCGCCCGTCGCGCGTGACCAGGATGTTGCCCGGCTTCAGATCGCGGTGCACGATTCCAGCCGCGTGGGCCGCAGCCATCCCGTCAGCCATTTGCGCCGCCAGGTCAAGGAGTTTGCGGGGATTCTCCACCTGTCCGAGCGGTGAGCCGTCGATCAATTCCATCACCAGATAGTTCGGCCCGACATCGTACAACTGGCAAATGTTGGGATGATTCAGGGATGCCACGGCGCGCGCCTCGCGCTCGAATCGGTCCGAAAATCTCGCCTCCGAGATCTTAATGGCGACAAGGCGGTCGAGACGAGTGTCGCGGGCCTTGTAGACTTCCCCCATGCCGCCCACGCCGATGGGCGCCAGGATCTCATAGGGCCCCAATCGATTTCCGGGAGCTAAGGGCATGGTGCGTTGAACGATTGTACCGCGCGACAGTGCGGCCACCGGACTTAGGATGGGTGAGGCAGATCAGCGCGACTTCGCGGGCAAGTTTTAGCCCCTTTGGTTCGTCATTGTCGAGCGCGGCGAAAAATCCGCGCCGGATTCTCTGCTGCGTGTACTGAGGGCGCGTGATATCGTGAATCCTCATGAGAATCCCGATCTTGATCTGCCTGACGGCCGCGCTCGCGAGCGCGCAACGAGGACCACAGACCCCGCTGGCGCACCTGGAGAACAACATCAAGCGCATCACCCTGGGAGTCAATGCCAACTGGGGCATCTACATCAAGTGCCTGGAGACCGGCGAGGAGATCGCGATCAATGCCGACCAGCAGATGGACACCATGTCGGTCATCAAACTTCCGCTGATGGCCGAAGCGTTTCAGCAGATTCAGCAGGGCAAGTTCGCGCTGACCGACCGTGTCACCCTGACCGACGCCGCCAAGCGGCCGGGCACGGGGATCATCCGCTCGCTCGACCCCGGCGTGCAGCTCACCGTCAAAGACCTGCTGACCCTGATGGTGATCGTGAGCGACAACACGGCCACGGATCTCATTTTCGATAAGGTCGGCGGCCCGGCGCCGGTGAATGCGCTGATGGATACCTGGGGGCTGACTTCGATCCGCGCGGTGGGCACGGCCGATACCTGGTTCAAGGCGCTGCGCGCCGCCGGCAACGCCGAGCAGTTCCATCGCGAAGGCAAGACTCCGTTCGGGCTGAGCTCGCCGCGCGACATGGGCAGGCTGCTGGAGAAGATGGAAAAGGGCGAGGCTGTCAGTAAAGAGGCCAGCGAGCAGATGCTGCGCATCATGCGCGGGCAGGTCTACAGCTCGCGCCTGCCGCGCTACGTCACCGGATACCAGATTCCACATAAAACCGGCGATTTTATGCCGTACATCGGCAACGACGTGGGCGTTCTGGAAAGCCGCAACCGCCACGTCATCATGAGCGTCTTTACGGCGAAGCATTTCGGCACCAACGCCGATCTGGAAGACGCCATCGGGCGAATCGCTGAGCTGACGGGGAATTATTTCGCGGCGCGCCAGTAATCGGCGAGCGCGGCGACTTCCGTGCGCACCCGTTCCTGCAATTTCGCCGGGGCCACCACTTCCGCGCGGCTGCCGAGCCCCAGGGCGACGAAGCAGGCCTCGTTTTCGTGGTGAAAGCGCACGCGTAGCGTGGTCCACGGCCCCGGCGCATCGATCACAGACGCCATGTGCCAGGTCTGCAGCCACTCCGCGGCGCGCGCATCCAGGCGCAGAGTGGCTTCGTATGCCGTGCGGCCCTCCTGAAACTGCTCGGTCGAGGCCTTCCAGGCAGCGGCGAGATCGAAATTCGATGGCCGCTCGCATTTTTCCTCGAGCAGGCGCGCCTCCTCGATGCGCGAAACGCGATAGGTGCGCCGGCCATGCGGCGTGCCGGCGAAGAGATACCAGGCGGTGCCCTTCGCAACCAGGCCCAGCGGGTCTACGGTGCGCTCAACGATTTCGCGACCGGCCTTGCGGTAGCGGATGGCCAGCTTGCGGTCGCCGGCTACCGCCTCCTGCACCAGCGGCAGCATCGAAAGGTTCTCGCCGGTGCCGCGCCAGCCGGCGGTATCGATGTAGAGGCGCTGCCGGATGGATGCCGCCCTCTGGCGCAGCGCCTCGGGCAGCGACGCCATCAGCTTGCCCAGCGCGCTTTCGGCGGCCGCCGCGAGCCGGGCGTCGCCGATCGCGCGCGGCTGCGACAGCAACAGTGCGCGCAGCTCCGTTTCGTCCAGCCCCGGCACCTGCATGCGCCAGTTTTTGTCGATCTGCCAACCGCCTTGCGCTCCGCGGAGGGCGAAGATCGGGACTCCGGCCGCGCTCAAGGCCTCCATGTCGCGATGGACCGTACGCATGGAGACCTCCAGGTGCTCCGCCAGGGCGCGCCCGGTCAGGCGGCCATGCGCCTGGAGCAGCAGCAGGGCGGAAAGCAGGCGGTCGCTCTTCACAATTTCATCCTGGCGGATTAATTATGACATGATCTGGCATATATAACGCCATATCCTGCTGGCATGAACCTGAAACTCACGGAACTGTTTCTTGCCGATCTGGAGCGCGAAGCGAAGGGCACGCGGCGCGCGCTGGAACGCGTCCCCAGTGGACGCGCCGATTGGAAACCGCACGAAAAATCGATGGACCTCGGGCGGCTGGCGACGCTCGTCTCAGGAATGCCGGGATGGATCGACATGATCATTCGCCTCGACGAGCTCGATATCGCCCCCGGCGACGGCAGTGCGCGGCCGCCGGTGCTGGCGACCGCCGCCGAACTCGTCGAAGCGCACGACCGCGCTCTCGCCAGGGGCCGGGAGGCGCTCGCGGGCACTACCGACGAGCATCTCATGACGAACTGGAAGCTGCTGGTAAAGGGCAAGGTGGTGTCGGAGAGCCCGCGCCACATCGTGATCCGCGACAGCATCGGCCACCTGGCGCATCATCGCGGCCAGTTGACGGTTTATCTGCGGCTGCTCGGCGAGCCGGTCCCCGCGATTTACGGCCCTTCGGCGGACGACGCCCGTTTCGATTGAATCGTCGCGGAGCGGCGGAAGGCGGGGCCGGCAGCTTGCTATGATGGAAATTCCCCGTGTTTCATTCCATCGAGCAAGAAGTCGTCCGGGCCTTCCGCGCCCACATACAGATCCGCTACGGCATCGATCTGGCGGTGGCCGTCGAACAGCCGCGGCAGAGCGAGTTCGGCGAAATGGCCGTGCCGGCGGCCTTCCAACTTGCCAAACAGTTGCGGCAGGCGCCAAAGAAGATCGCTGCCGAACTGGTCGAGGAGATCGGCCCGATTCCCGGCGTCTCCGCCATGGAGATTGCGGGCAACGGATACATCAATCTGCGGCTGGACCGCGGAGCATTCGGTGCGGCGCTGCTGCGCGGCGAAACGGATGCTGCGGAAGCGGCCGCGGGCGAGAAGATCATCGTCGAGCACACCAATATCAACCCCAACAAGGCGGCGCACATCGGTCATCTGCGCAACGCCGCGCTCGGCGACACGTTCGTCCGCATGCTGCGCGCGCGCGGGCAGAACGTGGAGGTGCAGAACTACATCGATAACACCGGCGTGCAGGTTGCCGACGTGGTCGTGGGTTTCCACTACCTGGAGCACCTGGCGCCGGAGTCCGTGCGCGCGCTGATTGCAGACCCCGCGGTGCGCTTCGACTACTACTGCTGGGACCTCTACGCGCGCACTTCGGCGTATTACAAGGAGAGCCCCGACTCGCTCGCCTGGCGCGCCGCTACGCTGCACGCGATCGAAGCGGGCGAGGGCGAACTGGCCGAACTGGCGCACCTGGTGGCGGATGCCATCGTGCAGGCACACCTGGCCACGATGCTTCGGCTGGATGTGGAATACGACGTTCTGCCGCGCGAAAGCGAGATTCTGCACCTGAAGTTCTGGGCCTCGGCCTTCGAGCTGCTCAAACAGCGCAAAGCCATCTACTTCGAAACCGAAGGCAAGAATTCAGGCTGCTGGGTGATGCCGGGGCTTTCCGAGGAGGGCAAGGTGATTGTGCGCTCCGACGGCACGGTCACTTATGTCGGCAAGGACATCGCCTACCAGCTTTGGAAGTTCGGCCTGCTGGGCAAGGATTTTTATTACCGTCCGTTTCAGACCTATGCCGATGGTCGCGTGCTGTGGATCACCACCGACGAACCCACGGAATCCGGCCGCCAGTTCGGGCACGGCACGCGCGTATATAACGTGATCGATGCGCGGCAATCGTATTTGCAGGACGTGGTGGTGGCGGGGCTGCGCGGGCTCGGGTATGAGGCGCAGGCCGACTGTTCGGTTCATTTTTCGTATGAAATGGTGGCGCTTTCCCCGCGCTGCTGCGCCGATCTGGGAATTCCGCTTTCCGAAGAAGACCGCAAGCGTCCCTACGTGGAGGTCTCGGGCCGCAAGGGGCTCGGCGTCAAAGCCGACGATCTCATGGACAGCCTGATCGCCAAGGCTCTGGAAGAGGTCGCTTCGCGCCATGCGGAGGCTTCGCGCGAGGAGCAGAAGGCCGTGGCGACGCAGATTGCCATCGGCGCGCTGCGCTATTTCCTGCTGAAGTTCACGCGCAATTCGGTGATCGCGTTCGACCTGCAGGAGGCGCTCAGCTTCGAAGGCGAAACCGGACCCTATGTGCAGTATGCGGCTGTGCGCGCCCGCAACATTCTGCGAAAACTCGAGGAGCGCGGCGAGACCGTGCCCGATTTTGCAACCGAGCTGAACGGCGAAGCGATGGCGCGGCAGCTTCAGTCCGAGGATTTCTGGCAGGTGCTGCTGGCGGCTTCGAAAGCCGATTCCGCGGTGGATCGCGCGGTCACCGCGGGCGAGCCGGCCCACGTGGCCAAGTACGCGTTCCAGCTTGCGCAGGCATTCAATAATTTTTACCACCAGTACCCCATCCTGCAGGAGGAGAGCCGCGAAAAGAAGGTCTTCCTGCTGTGGATGACCGATTTCTTTCACCGCCAATTGCAGCGCACGGCGGCGATTCTGGGAATTCGGATTCCGGAGTATATGTAACGGAGGCGGCGGCCGGAGGGGGCGGTGTGTTTGCGCGGTGAAACATACCGGCGGCAAGACCGCGGGCGTTACCGAACGCTTATCTCGACCCGAGATAGATGTCGTGCAGGCGAATGAGCCCCAGGGCGCGGCCTGCTTCGTCCACTACCGGCAGCACCGAGATTTGCGAATCGCGGCGCTCCATCCGTTCGAGCGCTTCGGCGAGGCTGGCATCGGGCGAAATGGTGACGGGTGTGCGCGTCATGGCATCGGCGGCGTTGAGCTCGCGGATATCGTCGTGCCGGGTCAAAGCGCGCCGCAGATCGCCATCGGTGATGAATCCGGCGAGCGACCCATCCGGCGCCACCACGCAGGCAGCGCCGAGCGGGCGGCGCGTCATGGCGATGATGACGTCTTTGAGCGAAGCTGCCGGCGGAACCACCGCCACTTCGTCGCCCGTGTGCATGGCCTGCCGCACGCACAGGCGCAGGTTGCGGCCCAGTTGGCCGCCGGGGTGAAAGCGTCCGAACTCTTCGCGCGTGAAATTGCGGGCGCACATGAGCGCGATCGCCAGGGCGTGTCCCAGTGCCAGAGCGGTGACGGCGCTGGCGGTGGGGGCGAGGTTGTTGGGGTCGGCTTCGCGCTCCACGCTGGCGTCGAGAAGCACGTCGAGGTCCCTGGCGAGCGGCGCGGCGGTGTTTCCCAGAATGCCGATCAGCGGCGAATGAAAATCGCGCAGGAGCGGCACCAGCGCCAGCAACTCCGGCGAAGTGCCGTTCTTGGAAAGCAGCACCGTAGGGTCGCCGGGCGTGTAGATTCCCAGATCGCCGTGCACGGCTTCGGCGGGATGCAGAAATACGGCGGCGGTGCCGGTGCTGCACAAGGTGGCCACGATTTTCCGCGCCACGTGGCCCGATTTGCCGATGCCCGTCACCACCACCTTGCCCGGCGACGCCAGGATGAGATCCGCCGCGCGGATCAGTTCGCCATCGAGCCGCGCGGCCGTGCGCGCGAGAGCCTGCGATTCGATTTCGATCGCCGCGCGCGCCGCCGCCAGCCACTCCTGTTTCGACATAACGGCCATTACTTCTGCAGAAAGAACTGTCCCACGAACATGGCGTCGATTCCCGACGAATAGAAGCTGCGCACGGCATCACGCGGCGTGCAGACCAGCGGTTCCCCGAAGAGGTTGAAGGAAGTGTTATAGAGCACCGGCAGACCCGTGGCTTTGCCGGCGGCGTGCAGGAGCCGCCAGTACAGGGGATTTTCGGCGCGTTCGACCGTGTGGACACGCACCAGGTCGTCCGCGAGAATCGCGGCGGCGAAGCGCTCGCGGTGCTCGGGGCGCACGCGCCCCACGGTTGCCAGATAGCGTGCGTTGGGTCCCACCTCGAAATACTGGCTCGCCAGTTCCGCGGGGACCGAAGCCGCGAACTTGCGGAACTGTTCGCGGTGCTTGATGAACGCGTTGAGGTTTTCGGTGGAATAGGGGTCCAGAGGCGAAGCCAGGATGCTGCGATTGCCCAGCGCGCGCGCGCCGAATTCCATGCGGCCGTGCATCCAGGCGACGATCTTGTTCTCGTCGAGCTGTTCCACTGCGCGCTCGATCACCTCTTCGGTGGTGAGGAGGTATTGGAAGCGCAGCTTGCAGTTTTCCAGCACCTGTTTGATTTCCGCAGCGCTGGACGCCGGTCCGAGGAAGAGAGATTCGAGCGGCACGCGCTCTTTGTGGCCGAAGGTTCCGTGCCAGGCATCGAGCACCGCGCCGATCGCGGTCCCCGCGTTGCCCGCGGCCGGCTGTATGAAGACGTTTTCGAATCCGGAGCGGCATTCCAGAGTGGAAACCAGCAGCGCGTTGAGCCCTACGCCTCCGGCGAGACAGAGATTCTTTCCGCGTCCCGCCGCCTGAATCATGGCGGTTTCGATCGCCTTCTGGATTCCGGCCGCGATGTGCGGGCGCATCTCTTCGGGGATCTCCTCGCCGTCTTTCAGCCCGAGGCGTTCGTAGAAGCGTGGCCCGAATCCGCCGTGGCTGAGGCGTTGCGTACTCAGGAAGGAGCGGTCTACGCGCGGACCGGCCTCGCTTGCACCGAGCACTTCCAGGAAGAGGCCGCAATAGCGGTCGTCCGCGCCGACCGAGAGCCACTGCGTTTTGTGCTCGTCCATTCCCGCATGGAAGCCCAGCAATTCGCTCGCGCGGCCGTACACTTCCCCCACCGAATCGGGAAAGAACTGTTCCGCGTCCACGGTCAGCGACGTGCCTTCGGCCTTCCAGCGGGAAAACGAGCGCAGGTCGCAACCGCGGTCGACCGTCAGCACCGTGGCCTCCTCGAAAGGCGAAGGGAAGTAGGCGGAAGCGGCATGCGCACGATGGTGTCCCAGTACCACGATCCGGCTGTTCGGAAAACGCGCCCGCAGCTTGAGGTGAAAATCGGATTGCGGCACCGGCCTCACCAGCGAGATCGCGTCCACTTGCGCCGGTTTGACGCCGGCCAAATTGAGGCAGGCGGTGATGGCGCGTTCGGGAACCTCTTCACGGCGCGCGAATTCGGCGCCGCGGCGCGCCAGTTTGGATTCCTCCACTGCAGCTACGAGTTTGCCATCGTGCAAAATGGCCGCCGCGGCATCGCCCAGCAGGCCGCCGATTCCCAGAATGACCATGGCTTATTTGCCGCCTTTTTCGCGTTTTTCAATTTTGGCCCAGGCGTCGCGCAGAGCCACCGTGCGGTTAAACACTGGCTTGCCGGGTTCCGAATCGGGGTCGACGCAGAAGTAGCCGAGACGCTCGAACTGGTAGTGCGCCATCGCCGGAGCGTCCGCCAGCGAAGGCTCCAGCATGGCCTGAGGAATCACTTCCAGCGAGAGCGGATTCAGGTTGGAGGTGAAGTCCTGGCCCGCCTCCACCTGGCCGGGGTCTTCTTTCGTGAAGAGGTTTTCGTAGATGCGCACTTCGCCCGGCACGGCGTGGGCGGCGGAGACCCAGTGGATGGTCGATTTCACCTTGCGGCCATCGGGCGCGTTGCCGCCGCGCGTGGCCGGGTCGTAGGTGCAGTGGATCTCGGTCACTTCGCCTTTTTCGTTCTTCACCGCGCCCGTGCAGGTAATGAAGTAGCCGTAGCGCAGGCGCACTTCGCGTCCCGGGGCGAGGCGGAAATACTGCTTCGGAGGATCTTCGCGGAAGTCGTCCTGCTCGATGTAGAGCACGCGCGAAAACGGCACTTTGCGGGTTCCGGCGGATGCGTCTTCCGGGTTGTTGACCGCTTCCATTTCTTCGGTCTGGCCCTCCGGATAGTTATCGATCACGACTTTCAACGGGCGCAGCACCGCCATGACGCGCAGCGCGCGCCTGTTGAGATCCTCGCGCACGTGGTGCTCCAGCAGGCCCAGTTCGATAATGCCGTTAGTCTTGGAAACGCCGATGGCGCTGCAGAAACTGCGGATGGCCTCCGGCGTGTACCCGCGGCGCCGGATGCCGCTCAGCGTGGGCATGCGCGGATCGTCCCACCCGCGTACGTTGCCGTTCTGCACGAGCTGCAGCAGTTTGCGCTTGCTGAGCAGCGTGTAGGTGAGGTTGAGACGGTCGAATTCGATCTGCTGCGGATGGTAGATGCCGAGCGCGTCGCAGAACCAGTCGTAGAGCGGACGATGGTCTTCGAACTCGAGCGTGCAGATGGAGTGCGTGATGTGCTCGATGGAATCGCTCTGCCCGTGGGCGAAGTCGTACATCGGGTAGATGCACCACTCGTCGCCGGTGCGGTGATGCTCGGCGTGCAGGATGCGGTACATCACCGGATCGCGCATGTTGAGGTTGGGCGATGCCATATCGATTTTGGCGCGCAGTGTACGTGCGCCATCGGGGAATTCGCCGCCTTTCATGCGCTGGAAAAGATCCAGGTTTTCTTCCACGGAACGGTCGCGATAGGGGCTCGGGATGCCGGGTTCGGTGAGGGTGCCGCGATACTTGCGCACTTCTTCGGCGCTGAGATCGCAAACGTAGGCTTTGCCGGCGCGAATCAGCTGCAGCGCCCATTCGTAAAGCTGCCCGAAATAGTCGGAGGCGTAGAATTCGCGATTCTCCCAATCGTAGCCCAGCCAGCGGACGGTGTCCTTGATGGAATTGACGTATTCGACTTCTTCCTTTTCGGGGTTGGTGTCGTCGAACCGCAGGTTGGTTTTGCCGCCGAATTCGGCCGCCAGTCCGAAATTCAGCCAGATCGACTTGGCGTGGCCGATGTGCAGATATCCGTTCGGCTCCGGAGGAAAGCGCGTGTGCACGCGGCCTCCGAACTTGCCGGTCCGCTGGTCTTCGAGGACCATATCGCGGATGAAATTGGAGGGCGCCGTTCTGGGTTCTTCCGGCGTCGTGGGATGAGAAGAGTTCATATCGCTTTCAAGTTCCCGGTGCTCAACAACTCACTGGCGCGGTGGATGCGCTCGAGCGCGGTCTCGCGCCCCAGCACTTCGAGGGTGGCAAACAGGGGCGTCGCGGTCTTGCGGCCGCACACCGCCATGCGGATGGGCTCGAACATCTGGCCGGCCTTGATGCCCAGCGCTTCGGCCGCTCCACGGAGCGCGGCTTCCAGCCCGTCGTGCGTGAAGTCGGCCGCGGCCAGCACCTGCGCGGCCTTCTCCAGCACCTTTTCGGCCAGCGCCGCGTCGCCTTTCTTGGGAATCAGCTCGCCGGCCGGATAGGGAGGCAGTTCGTGGACAAAGAAAAAGCTGCCCACATCGAGCACGTCGCGCAGCAGGCGGATGCGCTCCCGCACCAGGGGCGTGATGCGCGCCATACGCTCGGGCGCCACCTCGAAACCGGCACGGCGCACGAACGGCAGGAGGCGCTCGGAGAGCTCTTCCACCGGCAGCGCGCGGATGTGCTCCGCGTTCAGCCACACGGCTTTGGGGTCGAAGGGGTCCTGCTCCGTGAAATTGACCACGGCATTGCTGCGGTTGACGCCTTCGAGCGAAAACATCTCGACCAGTTCGGCGCGCGTCATCTGTTCGCGATCGTTTTTCGGCGACCAGCCCAGCAGGCAGATGAAATTGACAAAGGCGTGCGCCAGAAACCCGGCATCGCGGTAGGTCGTCACGCTGACCACGGGACCGTGTTTGCGCTTGGAGAGCTTCGTGCCGTCGGGAGCCACCAGCAGAGGCAGGTGCGCGAACTGCGGCGGCGCGACGCCGGCGGCTTCGAAAATCAGTACGTGCTTGAAGGTATTGGTGAGATGGTCCTGCCCGCGAATGATGTGGCTGATGCGCAGATCGGCATCGTCGGCGCAGGATGCCAGGTGATACGTGGGCATCCCGTCGCTGCGCAGCAGGGCGAAATCTTCTATGTCGGCGGTGGCCTTGGATTGCGCGCCGTAGACGGCATCGGCAAATTCGACCGTGCGCCCGGCAGTCCGCGGCACGCGAAAGCGCAGCGCGAAGGGCTCGCCACGGGCGGCGCGGCGGTCGCTTTCTTCGCGCGTCATATCGCGCATCAGGGGGTTGAACAACCAGCCGGTCGCCTCCGCGGCTGCGTCGCGCGGAGTGAAGTCGCGGTAAGCCAGACCCTTTTGGAAAATCGCTTCCGCGAGCTGTTTGTGAATGCTCAAACGTTCGGACTGTTTGTACAATTCGTCCCATCCGAGATCGAGCCAGCCGAGTCCTTCGAAGATGGAATTGAGCGACGCTTCGGTATTGCGCTCAACGTCGGTGTCGTCAATCCGCAGAATCAGGGTGCCGTCATTTCGACGTGCATACAGCCAGTTAAAAATGAAGGTGCGCGCACTGCCGATATGCAGAAAGCCCGTCGGAGAGGGCGCAAAACGAACTCTGAGCATGGGAAATTCCAGTATAACAAGGCCCGCGGCGGGTCCTGCGTCAGCTTCCGAACAGATGCGGAAAAGGGCTTTAGAATCACAAACTCAGGAGTCGTACGGGCAGAATGGACATGGGTGTAATTTGTGCGGCGAAAATCTGGGTAATGAATACCGGCAACCGGCGCTATCCGGCACGCACGCTCAATACTTCGTGTGCGTGGCCTCGATGGCATTCGTGTTGCACTATCCGAAGACAGTTGAAGTGGCGCGAACCGGCGGACCGGTTCCGACCCGCAAGGGCTGGGGCCGGCTCCGCCGGTTTTTGTTGAGGCGTGAGGTTTCGCGTCGCGTCCTGGAGTGTAATCCTCAGCAACTCCACAGGATCGAATACTCACCGTTGCAAAACGATTCCACGCGCTTCAAGGAGTTCTTCAGAGCATCCTGGAAAATCAGGTCAATGCGCAGACCCGGGTTCAACCGGAATGCCTGATCGACGATCCAATCCAAGTCGGCGGAGTTTGCAAACTCCTTCTGCCAGGTCTCGGGACTGATGAATCCCGGACAGCGGTCGAACGTCGATCGCCAATGCTGAAACGTGGGGATGGACCGCACACGCTCCCCGGTTCGAGTGTCCAGCAGCCCCTCCATTCTCCTGTCCAGGCTGAAATCGGCGGTCATCGAATTCGTCAGTTTGGCCCGCAAGTGCGCCCAGACGACGTGCAGCTTATCCACAGTGCTCAAGTGAATCGGCATTTTCATTCTCCTTCGTTTCGGTTTCTTGTTGGCCGTCTGCATTGTTGCTTACCGGCTCGCCAGGTAATGCGGGAAACGCCGAAAACGATTGTCATGCCCCGAAGCGTCTTTTCTCTGAACGCATCGGCCGCTTGTACCGGCGCAGCAGGCCGAGGCACACGATGCCTCCAGCCAGTATGGGCAGCGTCGCGGGCTCCGGCGTGGCGCTGACCACTTCGAGATCGTAGCCATTGGCGATCGGAACGAGCTGGAATTTCTCTAAGTTGGAATCGAAATCGGGGCTGATAAAGTCCGCGAAACTGCCAGAGATGCTGCCCGCCTGAAGGATGTCGAATACTGTATCGATCGGGGCATCGAAGCCGGGATCTACAAGCACGCGCAAGGTTCCATCCAGTTCGGCATTCCCGGAGATGAACAACTTGTCAAAGGAAGTGAGGCCGGCCATTTCGATATCGAGCTCGCCGGTTGGCGACTGCATGTAGTCGCCCTCGATCGTCAGTGTGCCCGGCGCGTCGCCGGGAGCGACGGTGCCGCCGGCATTGTTCACGGTGCCCAGGATCGTGCCCGTCCCCGAGAGCTTGGCGCCGGACGCGTTGATCAACGAATGTCCGGCGCCGACGTCGAATTCGCTGGTCCCGTTGACCATGAGGGTGCCATTGTTGGTGAAGTCGCTGGTAGAGTTGGCCGTGAAATCGGCATTCTCCAGATCGAAGGTGCCGTAGTTGGTCACAAGGTTCCGAAGGCCGTTCGCGCCGCCGCTCGAATCCAGGATTTCGCCTGCGTTCCGGAGGATGATGGTGGCGTCATTCGTCACTACGTCGGCACTCGGGAAGGCGATGCTGGTGCTGACGTCGTATGTCCCTCCGGAGAGCGTGCCGTTGGAGAAGTTAGCCAGGGGCCCGTTAATCGTCACGGCTCCCTGATCGGCTTTCAGCGTGCCCTGATTGTTCAGCGAAGGGCCGTTGTATGTAATGGAGCCGGCGTCCGCGTCAATGATGCCATCGTTCTCCAGGTTCAGGCCGCTAATAAAACCGGCGCCGTCGATGGTGTGGCCGGACCCGTTTACCAGGCTGCCCGATCCCTCCAGCGAAGATCCGTTTATTGTCAGCTTTCCGGTGCCGGTCAACGTCGTGGAAACGTTGTCTACCAAGTGCCCGTTATCCAGAATGGTTCCGTTGTCGGTCAGGGTTCCACTCTGGTCCAACAGTAAGGTGCTGCCCGTGTCGATGGCAAGCGAGCCGTTGTTGGTGATGGATGCCGAGGAGAAGTGGTTGAGGGAGTTGCCGTTTACGTGAATGGTCCCGCCATTGTCAATTGTGGAGAGGGTGGAATTCGAAAGGTAAACAGCGCCGTTCGAGTTCACCGTAAGGGAGCCGTTAACCGAACTCCCCGAGATGTTGGCGGTCCCGCCGCCGAGCACAGAGACGTTCGAGTTGACGGTGTCGCCCGTCAGGTTCAGAGTGCCGGATTTCTCTGCCGTGAAGGCGCCGCCGTTCACCGTGGTTTGATTGACCGACACAGTTGAGCCGTTGGTGAGCACCGAACCGCCGGCGTTATTGAATGCCGTGGAACCCGTAGAGATATTCAGGCTGCCGCCGGTGCCATTGGTAATGGTTCCCGAATTGGTCAACGGACCCTGAAACGTGAGCGTGCCGCCGGCTGCATTCACAGTTCCGGCGTTCGTGAACTGCGAAGTTTGGATTGTGCCATAGCCGTTGAAATTGGAGTTGGAGGTGAAGGAACCGGCGCCGCTCAGCCCGGCGCCACTGAGTTCGAAGGTGCCCGCGCCGTTCAGAGTGACGGGATTCTGAACCGTAATGTTATTGGTAGCGGTGATGCTTCCGGAATTGGTGAGCGTGCCTCCGGAGAGTGTCATGGCATCGAGATTAACGATTCCGCCGGTTTGATTGACGAGGCTGCCAAGCGTGGAGCCGCCATGGAATGTAACGGTGCCGCTGTTCGTCAGCACTCCACTCATGTTGCTTCCGCCCCAGAAGTCGCCGGTCCCGGGACCGGCAAGCGTGAGGGAGCCATTGATGGCGCCGTAGTCGGTGAGTGTCCCGCCGTTTACCGTGAGTACGCTGCCGGATTGGATTGTGAGCTTGTCCGGCGTCGTCTCGACATTGAGGCTCGTCACCGTCAGGCTCGATCCCAGCAGAACTGTGTTGTTGGTCACATACGGAATCAGCGCGGCGTAGCCGGTGGTCGCGGTGTTGTCAGGCATCCCGTTGTCCCAGTTCGCAGGATTCGTCCAAAGACTATCGGAGCTGCCTGTCCAGGTCGTCGTGATCGTGGCGCCGGAAAGCAGGCGGCAGAGAGAGACCGCCAGCAGAATGGGCAGCGATGCCCGCAGGCACGCGTGGAAGTGTTTCTTGGAAGGCACAACCAGGATGCGAGAACCGGGAACGGAAATTGTCGTCAACTCGCGCTGACAACCGGCAGAGAAAAATCGCGCATACAGCAGCAGGAAGGCGGACTCCTATGAAGCTCTCAATTCTGCTGCTTGCGCCGCTGCTCTCCGCGCCGGGTTTTGCGGCTACGATCCTGTGCCCCGGCTCGCCTGCGACCGCGGTCACCGTCAGCACATTGTCGACCGGTGACGCGTCATCCGGCTGCGCCGCGGGAACCACTATCCTCAGCAACTTTACAATAACGAGCGGTCCGGAAAACAACGCCCCCGCGCCAGATCCGGGAGACGTGACCGTCTACGCGTTCGGAGCGGGTTCCGGCGTGGACATCGTTTTCTCTGCTGCGGGACCAGGCCCCACCTGGGTGGTTCCCCCTGGAACAACGACTCTCGATTCGTTGATCGGTTTCACAGCGAACTCGGACACAACCAACCTCTTCAATATGCTCGATGCGGCGCTTTACATCGGGCCGGACAACCAAAGTGGCGGAGAACTCACGCTGTCCGGCAATTATTGCCTTGGCGAGACTACGCTCGCAGGATGCCCAGCCGGCCAGTCCGGCGGCTTCACCGAAACGCAGAACGGCGAGATGATCAGTACTGCAAGCGCATCCCTGGTGCCGCTTTACAATCTGATTACCGTGCAACTGGACATCCGGATTCGAAATCAGACCACCCAGCCGTTCGGGCTTACTGAATTGCCGGTGGACCTGGGTGAGGTCGATCCCCCCGCGAATCCCGTGCCGGAACCTTCGTTGTACGGATTGATCGGCATCGCGCTCCTTTTGATCGGCATCGTCAGCGGACGAGGCCGACGCGGCGCTCGAGCGCGATGAACCGGGGGTCGCCGCGCAGGAAATCATAGAGACGCGTGCGCAGCAGAAGCACCGCGTCTTCGCGAAGATCGGCGGCTCTGCCCAACCACTTCAGGGTTTGATCCGGGTCGCGCAAGCGGGCATAGCACTCCGACAGCGCCGAAGCCGCAAACCGGGGCTGGCCCGCGCCCGGTTTCATGCTCGCCAGTATGTTGGTGACCAGAAGGCGGTCGACGGCGCGCTCGCCTCCGGCGCGATATGCCGCCCGATCTGCGTTGACCTGCTGCTCCGGCTCGCCGCTGACCAGTTCGGATCGCAGCCGGGCTTCCATGGCTTCCTCGGGATGACCTTCGGCCGCCAGCACACTGCCCTCGGCGCGCAGCGTGCGCACGGCGTTGGGGTCGATCGCCTTGCACTGATCGACGATGGTTCTCGCCTCCGCCACCCGGCCGGCATCGAGCAGAGAGAGCACGAAATCCCATCGGATGGGAATGGAGAAGGGGTCGTCTTCGAGCGCCAGGCGGAACTGGGCGGCCGATTCATCGTGGCGCTGCAGCATCTTCAGGAACTCGCCGTACCAGTGGTGCGCAAGCGCATAGTGAGGATTGAGTTCGATAGCGTGGCGAAACTCACGGTCCGCCTCGCCCCACTTCCACTCGAACTTATAGAGGGCGAAGGCCAGCGCGGTATGCGCCTCCGAGCTTTGGGGGTCGAGCGCGATAGCGCGTAAAGCGGCCGCTTTTGCCAGCGGGCCGCGCGTGAGAGGCGGAATCTCCGAGACGGAGAGATTATAGGAGTCGGCGAGCCCGGCCTGGGCGAGGGCAAAAGTCGGCTCGATGGCGATGGCCTGTTCGAACATCTGGATGGCGGTACGAATGGAGGCCGGAGTGCGCAGTGCCCACTGGTCCCGGCCGCGCAGATACAGATCGTAAGCTTGCGAATTGCGGTTGGGATGGCGGGTCAGGTTCTGGCGATCGTTCGGCGAGAGCTGCTGCGCCAGGCTGCCGGCCACGCGCTCGGCAATATCGTCCTGGATGTTGAAGATGCCGTTGAAATCCTCGTCGTACTGCCAGGACCAGATCTGGCTGTGGTCCGCCGCGCGCGATAGTTGAACCGATACGCGGAGGCGATCACCCGAACGCTGCACGCTCCCGGTGAGGACGGCTTCGACACCAAGCCTGCGTGCAGCGTCGAAAGGATCTTCGTTGCTGCGAATGGCGGCTGCCGGAGGGACGCGCAGACGAGGCAGGGGATTGAGGCGCGTGATGATGGCTTCCTCCATTCCGTCGCTCAGATGCCCCTGGTCGGGCGAACCAAGCGACTTCAGCGGCATGACGATGAGAGACGTGATGCCGGGCGTCCGGGCGGCGGGCCACCAGCGGTATGCGATCAATCCGCACGCCAGGACGGCCGGCGCCGCCATCGCGATCCACCGCGAGCGGATGTAGGGTTTCCGGCTGCGGCCGCGCAGATCTTCCAATTCCCGCTGGAGCTCGGCGGCGGTGCGCGGCCGGTTTGCGGGATCGGTGGCGAGCCCGCGGCGCATCAGCCGCACGATGCCGGCCTGCGAGCCTCCGGCGAGTTTGGGCGGCCCTCCCATCTCTCGCGGCAACTGCCCGGTGAGCATCTCGTGCAGAACCACCGTCAGGCCATACAGATCGGCGCGGGCATCGACGTGCGCGCCGGCAGCCTGTTCGGGCGCCATATAGTCCAGAGTTCCGAGAATTTCGCCGGCGCGCGTGAGAGACTTCCGTCCGTCGTCGGAGCCGGAGGGAAGGGCGATCCCGAAATCGATGAGCTTGATCAGGCCGTCGCGGCGGACCATGATGTTCTCCGGCTTGATGTCGCGGTGGATGATGCCGGCGCAATGCGCGGCGTTCAGCGCGGCCGCGGTCTGAATCGCGATATCGAGCGCGGCGTGCAACGGAATGGAGCCCGCCTGAATACGCTTCCGTACGGTGTCGCCATCGATGAATTCGGTGGCGATATAACGGTGGCCTTCAAAGATGCCGAAACCGTAAACGGTGACAATCCCCGGGTGGTTGAGTGCGGAGGCAGTGCGCGCTTCGGCGATGAATCGTTGAACCCTCCGGACATCGTTGCTGACCGTCAGGGGGAGGAACTTCAGCACCACCGGGCGCTTCAGCGCGGTATCCTCGGCGAGGTATGTCTCGCCCATGCCGCCGGCGCCCAGCAGAGCCTCGACGCGATAGCCATCCACCAGCCGCCCCACCAGCACGCGTTCCAGTGTGCCGGCCCAATCGGCTGCAACCTGCGCGCCCAAACCTTCGACGCTTGGGTCGCTGCGTTCCCCGGCTTCCAGCAGCGAGAGCACCTCGGTGCGGACCTCCTGATCGCCGCCGCACTGCGATTCCACAAATGCCGCGTACTGGCCCGGCGGAAGCGCCTCCGCCAGATGAAAGATGCGCTCGACCATCTCCCAGCGCTCGGGGGAAAGCATGTCAGGCGAGCTCGCGCCGGAACCAGGCTTTGATGAGGCGCCAATCGCGCATCACCGTGGCGACGGAGACGCCGAGCGCCTCGGCAGTTTCCTCCACGCTGAGACCGCCGAAACATCGCAGTTCCGCGATGCGGCTTTTGCGCGGGTCCTGCGCTTCGAGTTTCCGCAGCGCTTCATCGAGGGCAAGCATGTCAGCCCCGTGGTCGTGCATCACCTGGAGGTTTTCATCGAACGTGACGCGGAATGCGCCCCCGCCCCGCTTCTGATATCTCTTGCGGCGGCAGTGGTCGACCAGGATAAAGCGCATCAACTGGGCGGCCACAGCGATGAAGTGCGCCCGGCTCTTCCATTGCATGCCGCGCTCGCGCAGGAGTCGCAAGTAGGCTTCGTTCACCAGGGCGGTGGGTTGCAGGGTTTGGCCGGGGCGCTCGTGCCGGAAGTAGGAACGCGCCAGCCGGTGCAGTTCATCGTGGACCAGGGGAATGATCTGGTCGAGAGCCGAGCGGTCGCCGCCGCTCCAATCGCTCAGCAGCTTTGTGACCCGCGCATCCCCAGAACCAGTCATCCGTAGGACATTATACGGGATTCGAAATTGTCCACGATCAGCGTGGCAATCTGAACGGGCGGTAAGCGAGCCGCCCTACGGCGTTACCATCATCGGTGCGCGCCAGAAGGCGAACTTCTGGCCGGTGGGGTCGATCACGTTCACCTGGCAGGTATACTTGCCGGGGGCGAGTTTGCCCAGAGGGACGTCGAACCGCAGGGGCAGCGATTTGCTCTTGGGGTCGAGGCCTTCGGTCACCTGCAGGGGCAGGGTTTCGAAGGCTTTTACCTTTCCGCGGATGAAGCTGACGGTGGCCACCAGGGGTTGCGTCGAATCCGCCGAGGGCTCGTAGGCTTCGAAGAAGACGTAGAGATCCTGGCCTTTATTGAATACGCGAGTCACGCTCGGGATCAGCTTCTTGCCATCCTGAACCAGCGGATTCGAAGAGAGCAGTTTCTTGTCTTTTTCGGCGCTGAATACGGCGTCGTTCAGGTCCGAGCGTTGGCTGCTCAGCACTACCGAGCTGATGGGAAGCAGGTGCGTCTCGCCAGTCAGGTTGGGGATCACGAATTTCTGATCGTACGTCCCCATCTTCCCGGTTTCGCTATCACGCGCCAGGAAGCGAATGCTGTAGGCGCCGGGCGCCAGAGTGAAGCCGGTATCGTATTCGATCGCGTGCTTGGATAGCGACGTGCCGGTCTCACCCTTCAGCTTGATGTCGGCGGCGTCGCGTACGTTGCCCACGGTCTGTCCCTTGGCATCTTTGACCACGCCGATGAAATCGATTTTTGTCGTCTCCGCGCCGCCGTGCTTGGCGATTTCCAGTTCGCTGCCCGGAATCTTCACCACCACCGGGACGAAGTAGCGGTCGCGCGCCATGCGGAAGTAATCGACTTCCATGGCGATATCGATGTCGGTAATCGGGTCACCGAGCATCAGCGCTTCCGATAGCTGCCGTTCCTTGTCGTCGCTGGTGAACTTGTTGAATTCCTTGCCGGCCCAGTAGCCCTCGCGGTAATCGAGCTTGCCAACTTTGGCGACCAGGTTCTCGTTCTTGATGGCGATCTTGACGCGGCGGAAGTGGCCGTCGAGCTTTTCGTTGGTGGTGTAATATCCCAGGATGTAATAGCTGGAAATATCCTTCTGCGCCTGCACGATGCCCATCGAGAGATCGTTGTTATCCAGCAGCGCCTTGCCGCCGGTATCGGAAGCGAGGGTATAGAGCGATTCCTGCTGGCCCTGGAAGTTCGACTGCGAGGCACGCGCCGAACTGCCGCTGTACATGCCGCTGCCGCCCGGCGAACCCTTGGTGGCGTCGCCCAGAGGCGCCTGCGCCACCAGGCCGCGCGCATCGATGGGGTAGAAGGCGGTATTGGAGCGGATGGCCGCGTTGATGGTGGCCTGCAACTGTGCCTGGTTGTCCACGCCGTTGCGCTGCATGCCGCTGGCGAAGTAGACCAGTGCCTTCTTCTCGTTCAGCGTCCCCAGCATCTTCACCGCGGTTTCCAGCGCGGAGAGTTGCCGGTCGGTGTTGAAGATGTTGAATTCGGTATCGTCCTGGGTGAAGGCCGCGCCGGTGTCGCTGGTGCTGTCGTCGCTCGTGGTCTCGTCCAGTCCCTGGCCTTCGCCCATGGTCAAACCCTTCACGTCTTTGAGCAGCAGGTCGCGGTCATCGGTAAAGTCCTCGACTACTTTCACGTCGCTGGAGAACGTCATGATGGCCATCAGGTCGCTCGGCGTCATCTGCGTCTTGATGAACTTCACGGCGGCGTCCTGGGCGCGGAACTGATCCTGGATCGGCATGCTGGTCATGTCGAAGAACATCACCAGCAGGCGCTTGTCTTTGTATTTGATGTCGCCCGGCTTTTCGGGAGCGATCTGCGTGGCCGTAACGCTCTTGACCTGCTCCTTCTTGGGTTCCTCCTTGGCCGGCTCGGTTTCCACGCGCTGCTTCAGCTGCTCCGGCGCCGGGGCGGCATCCTCCTCCAGCTTCTGGTATTCGCAGAAGGCGACGTCCTGCTTCTTGCCGTCTTCGGTAATGGCAAAATCGTTCTTGTTCAGGCCCTCGATGGGGTTGCCGTTTTTATCCTTGAGGATGACGGTTTCCACCACCAGGCGCGCCGTGGCTTCGAATTTGAAGCCCCCTTTCGGCGCGTTCTGCGCACCCTGCTGTGTCTTGCTTTTCGAACCCTGCTGCTGGGCGGAAACTACCATCACCCAGGCGAGAAGAATTGCGGTAATCGATCGCTTCATCAGAACCTGAACCTCAAGTTGGCGGTGAAACTACGCATCGGGCTGACCGAAGAGGGTAGCCCATACTGCAAATTGCCGACGACCGTATTGATATTCGTATAGGTCACGTGATTGAGTGGATTCGTGGAATCGAATCGCAGATCCACGCTGCGCCGCTCGCCGAGGCGGAAAATGCGGCCCGCCTGGGCGTTGATGGTGAACAGCATGGGACCATTCAACACGTTGCGGCCGGTATTGCCGTATTGGCCGGCTAGCGGGCTGATGAACGCCAGCGGGTTCAATGTGCCATCGGGATTGTAAATCGGCAGCCCGGTATAGAAGGGCCGGACCGGTCCGGTGATGGCCGTGCCCGTGAGGCGCAGCGCACCGACCGAGGGAGTCAAGGGAGCGCCGCTGGCGAGCACGATCCCCGTCGTGAACGTCCAGTCTTTTACCAGCGTGCCTTTCCAACCGTTCAACAGGGCGCCGCCGCGCGTGCCCATCCCGGTGCTGTACTGCATGTTGAAATTCAGAGTGTGGGCGCGAATCCCGGCGCTGCGCGCGCGTTCGGCATCCAGATCGAGCCAGTTCTGCGCGATCAGCGACCCGCCCTGTCCGCGGCCGCCCAGAGAGCCATCATCCAGCGCGCGGGCAAACGTGTAAACGGCATTGCCCGAAAGCCCGCTGCGGAAGCGGCGCTGCAGCTGCCCCGAAATTCCCTGGAAGATCGAATTGCCGCCCGAGGTCTCATAGTAATAGTTAGAAGGATACGGGCTCTTGATCGTGGAGTTCGGCGGCAGCGACCACGGAATGAATTCCTGAACCTGGTGCGTGCCTTTGGTGCCGTTATAGGTCACGGTAGCCACGATGGCCGAAGGCAGGTTCTGCTGGACCGCCAGTTGCCAGATCTCCGAGTACCCGATGCGGAAATTGGGGTCGATGGCGAAGGTGCTGATCGGGTTCACTGTCTGAATGGGGAAGCCGTTGGCCAGCGAAAGAGGCCCGAACGAGCTCGAATCGTTCACCGTGTAAGACAGCGGATACTGCTGCGACATCTGTTGGGCGATCGACTGGTAAACCGACGTGTTGTAATACATGCCGAAGCCGCCGCGGATCACCATGGTGCCCTTGGCAGAGGGCCGGAAGGCGAAGCCGAGGCGCGGCTCGAATTCGTGCGGATCGGGATGCACCAGCGAGTTCGGCAGACCCACCGAAGAGCCCGGCGTGCAGCCGTTGAGCGTAGTGGCGCAGACCGGTGAAGCCGTGGTCCAGTCCTGGCCGGTATTCAGATTTACCAGCCGCCCGTAGAGTTCCGTCACCGGCGCCTGATACTCCCAGCGCATGCCGATGCTGAGGGTGAACTTGGGACTCATCTGCCAGTTATCGTTTACAAACGCATCGAACCACGACGCGCGGAAGTACTTATCGGCGTTACCATAAGCGATCGCGCTGGTGTCGGGCGTCCCCAGCAGGAAGTCGGAGAAGTCGAAGCCGGTGAGGGCGCCGGTGAAGGTGAAACTGCCGCGCGCGTTCGACTGCGACAGCGGATTGGTCTGCATGCGCCGGAAATCGCCGCCGAAGGTGATGGTGTGCTTCCCGTGAATCCATAACAGGCTTTCGCTCAGGGCGCTGGTCTGGGCGCGATTCAGAGTCGTGGTTGCATCATTGAGACTCGCAAAGCCTCCCAACTGGAAGGAGAGGCTCGGCGGACCCCAGAAATTCGGAGCCTGGTCGTTGCCTGTAATCCCGAGGTTGCCGGACACGTTGGTGCGGTTGGCGAAGTAGCCCGTCGAAGTCTGCGTGTTTCGGCTGAAGTTATAACCCAGCCGATTAATCAGACGCTGCGTGAAGTGATAGGAGTACGACACGTTCGAGTTGACCGCGTTCTGGCTGGTTGTGTCGGTGAAGCCGAATATGGAGGGCGAGGTTCCGTTGGCGCGCTGGTAGCCCACTCCGCCCGAGATCTGGTTGCGCGAGTTGATGGTTTCGCTGATGCGGGCGTTCACATTGTCCTGGTTGTTAATGCCGATCAGCGCCGTTTGATAGTTGTACTGCGAAGTGGAACTCGAGAAGTTGGGGAGCGGGTAGTATTGCAACAGCCCGAGGGCCTGCGAACTGAAGCGGTTCGCGGGAATCACGTTGTTCGGGAAGGGATTGCCCGTGCTCGGGTCGATGACCGAAACAGCCTGTCCCAGCGAATTGGTTACCCCGCTGAAATCACCCGCGCGTTCCGCGGCCGTCGGCATGGTGCCGGTCCAGGTGCTGCCGTTGCGCTGGCGCGCAAGCTGATAATTGATGGTGAATGTGGTGTGCTCGCCGCTCAACAGGTGCGGAATCTTGAGCGGGCCGCCGAACATCGCGGTCATCCTGGACTTGGCATACGCCGGTTTGGGCGTCTGCTGTCCGGTGAGGGAGTACTGCTGGGCGTCCAGCGCGGAGTTGTCCAGGGTGAAACCGATATTTCCGTTGTAGCGCATGCGGTTGTTGCGGCGCGCATTGCCGAAGGAAGCGAAGTTTCCGCGACCCGGTCCGCCGCGTCCACCACGCCCGCCGCGTCCGCCGAATCCACCCGGTCCGCCGCCGCCGCGCATCCCCATTCCCATGGGACCGCCGCCGCCGCCGCCGCGTCCGCCGAATCCGCCCGGTCCGCCACCCGGTCCGCCGCCGCCGGGACCGCCGCGTCCGCCGCCATCGTCACCGCCGGGACCGCCCATGCCCGGACCGCCCATCCCCATGGGGCCTCCCATGCCGTCCATGCCCATGCCGCGTCCGCCGAACCAGTCGCCCTGCTGCGGCATTCCAAGGCCGCTCGAAACCGTGCCGTTGATGGTGAGCGCGTCGCCCGAATTCTGGCTGAGGTCGCCGCCCCCCATATTCATGCTCTGATCGCCGGACGTATCGCCGGCTGTCATGCCATCGCTCGTGTTATTGACATCGGCGCGTTGAAAACCGCCCTGTTGCAGGGCCGCGCGCAGCGAGGGATTGCCGTTTCGCCCACCGCGGCCGCCCTGGGAACCGCGGTTCTGTGCACTGGTTGTGGCGGGTTTATTCTCCGCAGCCGGCTTTTCCGCGCCCGCCGGGGTATTGGCCGCAGGCGCTTTCGCAGCGGCGGTGGCCGTCGAGGCCGCCGAAGTTCCGGCAGGGGCCGTTGCCGCCGCCACCGCGGCCTTCATCTCCGCCGGCGTCATCATCTGCAAGTCCCATTCCGGACTGGGGGCCGTCGGAGCCACCGCAATTTCCTTAGTTTGCTTCGCGAAGCCGAGCATCTCGACGGTGATCGTCCATACGCCATCATCCAGGTTGGTGAACGTGTAGGCGCCTTGATCGTCGGTCGTGGTGGCGACTTTTTTATCGCCCTGGACCGCCGTAACGGTGGCGCCGGGTACGGGCACGCCGTTGGCTTTGACGACGCCGTGATGCTCTGAGGCGAAAAGCCCGGCCACGGTGATGCAGGCGATTAAAATTCGCCCGAAATAGTGGAAAATGCGGTGTGCTGGCATTGAGGTGTACACCTTCTAGGCGCAGGCGCTTTGGCGAATGTTACCCGCAAGGGGCGATTCCCGTACGGCCCGCGCCCGGAAAATTTTTTGGAACTGGCTGAAATTAAGGGTCCAACCGTACCCGCCGGGCTGCCGGATCGGCTGCCGGCGCCGGCGGGAGAGCGTTCCCGCTACTCCCAGACCCTTTTCGGCACGCCGCGGTCGCGATCTTCTACGCGGTCGTACAGGTAAAACGTCGAAACGGTCCCCAGCGACTCGTTGTAGTAGCTTTCCTGGCCCAGGGCTTCTTTGAAGTCTTCTTCGAAGTCGTGGAGACCCTTCAATTCCTCCGCCAGCGCCGGCTTCTGCATGCCGGCCGGGGTGCGGAAAAACTTCTGGTAGCCGGCATCCACCAGCGCCCCGATCTCGCTCCCGACGACGACCCCGGCGCGATGCACCGGCCGCGCGGCCCCGTCCTCTTCTTTCAGGTCCACCGCGAAATCGCCGCGGCTCACTCTCTGTACGCCGCCCGCCAGCGCATTCACAGCGAACCCCGATGCGCGGAGGTTATCCATGCGTTCGGAAAAGGTCGGATTCTTCGGGCGCTCTCTGCGAAAGAACATAGATGCCCCATTATAGCGGGCGCCCTATTGGCCAATCCACTTGTTACATCTCGTCATTGGGCATCCGGGCTATACTGCTAGTCGCCTCGGGGAGCGAGGAGATAAGATGCGTACTTTCAAAGTGTTACAGGGTATTTGTCTATGTGTGGCCGGGGCTGCCGCAGCGACTCCGGCGGGCAACGCATACTTGCAGCACAACCTGGTTGCGGATACTGCGGGCGTGGCCGACTTCACGGACCCCAACCTGATCAATCCCTGGGGAATCGCCACTTCCGCCAGCAGTCCCTTCTGGGTCAATGACGCGGGCGCCGGTCTTTCCACCGTCTACACCAGCACGGGATCGGTCAGCGCAACGCATGCCATCGTGCCGCCTTCCGCCAAGGGTTCTTCACCTTCCGTAGCCACAGGAATCGTGTTCAACGGGACCGGTGGATTCGCGGTCGCTGCCGGGAAGAATCCCAGCTTCATCTTCTCAACCGCCGATGGCGCCATATCCGGATGGGCATCTTCGGTCGATGCCACGCACGCCCAGTTGATGGTCGATAACTCCAGTACCGGCGCCGTCTATTACGGGCTGGCGATCAATTCCGCGACCGCTACGTCCACACCCATTCTGTATGCGCCGAACTTCCACTCGGGCGGGATCGACATGTTCGATACCAACTACAAGCCAGTCACCATGACGGGCGCGTTCGTGGATTCCTCGGTGCCCAGCGGCTATGCTCCGTTCAATATCTGGAATCTCGGCGGCAAGCTCTATGTGACGTACGCCAAGCAGGATGCCGCGAAACAGAACGTGGTTCCGGGCGCCGGCAACGGCTACGTGGCAGTGTTTGACCTGAGCGGCAACCTTATAAAACACCTCATCTCCGGCGGGCAGCTCAATGCGCCGTGGGGCGTGGCGATCGCGCCCGCGACCTTCGGCGCATTCGCCAATGACCTGCTTGTGGGCAATTTCGGCGACGGCACCATCAACGCCTACGACCCCACCACCGGCGCTTACATCGGCACCATGCAGGACGTCGCCGGCAACACGATCCGCATCTCGGGCCTGTGGGCGCTGATTGTGGGCAACGGCGGCAACGGCGGCGACGCCAACGCGGTGTACTTCGCCGCCGGCGTGGGAGGGGAACAGCATGGCCTGCTCGGCAGCCTGCAGGCCGCGCCGGTGCTCAGCAGCAACGCCGTCGGAAACGCCGCGGATGTGCAGCCGGCGATTGCCGCCAATACCTACATCAGTATCTATGGGGCCAGCCTCGCAGCCACCACGCGCACCTGGGCCACCAAGGATTTCGTCGGGACCAAGCTGCCGACTACGCTCGATGGCGTCAGCGTCACGATCGATGGCAAGCCGGCGTACGTGTATTACATCAGCCCCAAGCAGGTGGATGTGCTGACTCCCGTGGATGCGACGACCGGCCCCGTGCAGCTGGTGCTTACGAATAACGGGCTGGTCAGCGGGAACGTGACAGTAACGATGCAGCAATACTCGCCCGCGTTCTTCCTGCTGAAGGATGGCCAGTCGATCGCCGCGCTGCACTCGGATAATGTTTCGCTGGTGGGTGCGACGACCCTGTACGCCGGCGCCAGCACGCCTGCGAAACCCGGCGAGACGATCGTGTTGTTCGGAACCGGCTTCGGACCGACCAATCCGGCAATTCCCGATGGCCAGATTGTCGCGACCGCCGCACCCGTGGTCACCATGCCGATGATCACGTTCGGCGGCGTCAGCGCGACCGTCGTGTATGGGGGCCTGACCGCCGCCGGCCTATATCAGTTCAACGTGACGGTGCCCCTCTCGACACCCGATGGAAACACTGCCGTGGTAGCCAGCATCGGCAGTGCGCAATCGGCGTCGGGAGCGATCATCGCGGTGCAGCATTAAAGAGAAGTCCTAACGCCCGACACAGCCCGCGATTGAGTCTTTGCTTTATCGGCGTTCATCGGCGTTCATCGGCGGCCCAAATTGGTTTTGATCTTCGACAACAGGAATGATCCGGCAGCACGCCCAGAAGCGCTTCTGTGAAGAAACACAAAAACAGAATCAGCCGCCGATGAACGCCGATGAACGCCGATAAGACGTTCCGCGTGATTGGCGTTTGTTTGTGGCGAACGCCCTCCGATGTTTCTCGCCGGCGATTGAGTTTTTGCTTTATCGGCGTTCATCGGCGGCCTAAATTGCTTTTGATCTTCGACAGCAGGAATGATCCGGCAGCACGCCCAGAAGCGCTTCTGTGAAGAAACAGAAAACAGAATGAGCCGCCGATGAACGCCGATAAAACATTCCGGGAGATTGGCGTTTATTTGTGGCGAACGCCCTCTATGCCCCCGCCGCGGCCCGCATTTCTGTACGCGCTTTGGCGACGGCGGCGAGGAACTGGCGCGCTCGCTCTTCGATGACATCGAATTTGCCGGCGGCCATGGATTTCCCGTCCACCAGCTCGGTTCCCACTCCGATGGCGCATGCGCCGGCTTTCAGGAACTCGCCGGCGTTTTCCAGGCTCACCCCGCCGGTCGGAATCATTTCGATCTGCGGGAACGGTCCCTTCAGGTTCTTGATGTACTTGGCTCCGCCCACGCTGCCGCAGGGGAAAATCTTCACGGCGTCGGCGCCTGCCTCCCACGCGGTGAGCACTTCGGTGGGCGTCAGCGCGCCCGGCGTCACGATCTTCGAATAGCGCTTCGCTATCTCGATGACGCTCGCGCGCAGGCTCGGCGATACGATGAACTCGGCGCCCGAGAGCATGCAGACACGCGCCGTCTCGGCATCCAGCACGGTGCCTGCGCCCAGCACGATCTGTCCGGAGAAGCGGCCCGCCAGTTTTTCCAGGACGCCGATGGCGCCCGGCACCGTCATGGTGATTTCGGCGGCGCGGATTCCGCCCGCGTGCAGCGCCTCCACGGCATGCAGGGCGGCATCGGCGCTGGAAGCGCGCACCACCGGCACGATCCCTACGCCCGTGATGAATTCAAGGATTGCTTTTGCGGTCATCAGCTTCACGTTATCATGTTGGCTTGACACCCCAACAGAAACAGCCCGCGGAACAACAGCCGCCTCGCGTCAGCGTGGTCGTGGTTTCGCACAACCGCCGGGAGCTTCTGCGGCAGTGCCTGCGCTCGCTGGAGCTTTCCGAAGGGCGCGACCGGCTGCAACTCATCGTGGTGGATAACGGCTCGAGAGACGGCAGCTCTCAGCTCGACAGCGAGTTTCCCAAAGTCCAGTTCGTGCGCCTGCCCATGGATTTCGGCCTCACCAAAGCCATGAACCTCGGCTGGCGCGCGGCCGATGCGCCTTACGTGTTCTTCCTGCACGACGATACCGAAGTCGAGCCGGCCGCGACCACGCGGCTGGCGGATCTTCTGGACGCAACCCCCGAAGCGGCCGCGGCCTGTCCTTTATTAGTGGATGGCGAAGGCCGTCCCGCGCCACAGCTTGGATCCCTGCCTCCCACCGGCGAGTGGCGGGCGGCGCAACCGGCGGGCGACGAGCCAATGGCCGTCGAATATGCGCGCGGCGCGGCGTTGATGACGCGCGTCCAGTTGATTCGCGCGGTGCGGCAGATTGACGAACGCTATGGACAGTTCGGCGCGGATGCCGATCTGGCCATGCAATTCCGCCGCGTCAGCAAGAAAATTCTTCTGCTGCCCGGGGTGCACGTCCGCCACGTGGGCAGTAGCGGCTACGATGCTGCCGAGCGCGCCGATTTCCTGCTCGCGCGGGCCGCCTTCGCCGCGAAGTACTCCGGCTTCTTCGCCGGCCTGCAGGCGCGCCTGGCCGCCGTTTTTGGACCGCTGTTCTCCTTCCGCCTCGCGGAGTTGAGCCGCACCATTGCCGGACAGAAGATCGACGGCACTCAACAGCGGTAAGCCGAAAGCTGGCTACGATTTGTTACCACGGCGCTGTTTACCTTTGATATCTGGTGTTTAGCACCCTTCGCCCGGTACTATGGAGGCCATGGAAGCCCTGCTCTGGATACTCCTGCCCGGATTCGTCGCGCTTGCCTCCGGCCTGCTGGCTTGGTTCGTCATGCAGTCCCGGATGGAAGTCGCACTGGCCGACCAGCGAACTACGCTGGCCGAAGAGCGCGGCGCTCTGCAAGCCGAGCGGTCCGCCGTCCAGACAACGTTTGAAGCCGCGATTCAGGCGGCGCAGGAGAAGGCCCGCCGCGAGGCGTTCGACAATTTCCTGGCCGAATTGACCGTGGAGCAACGCCACTACACGCGCGAAAACCGCCTGCTGCTGCAAAACCGGCGCAGCCTGGTGCTGCAGGAGCGCATGTTCTTCCGCAACATTCCGCTCTCCGATTGGATCGAGCACGAAATACAGCTCGAAGACGGCGTCGATGTAGAACGCCTGGTACAGGACATGACGGTGTTCGATAAGGCCGTCGTCAACATCAGCGACATCCCACGCCGCAAAGCATTGGCATAACGGCCAGTCGCCTGTTCCGAAGCCCCGCCGTGCCCTCGGCGTACCGTTTTAGTTCCAGTACTTTCAGCTCTTTAACCTCCGAAAAACCGCGTTACAATACCCTACGATCACGTTCGGGGCCTCCCAGCCGCGATGCCGGCCAAGTGAGAAGCGCGTCCGTGGATTGCGTTTCCGACCTTCTCTCATTCTCCTAGGAGGCGCCTTCGCATGCGTTCATCAGCGCGTCGGGTGATACCTGTTCTTTCGCTGGCATTCGTCTTTCCTTATCTTGCTTCCGGTGCGTCGACCACCATTGTGATCAGCCAGATTTACGGTGGTGGCGGAAATTCCGGTGCCACCTACAAAAACGACTTCATCGAGCTTCGCAACATCGGCAGCTCCGACATCAATCTCAGCGGCTACAGCGTTCAATACGCATCTTCCACCGGGAGTTTCAGCAGCGGCAACATTACCGCTCTGCCGAGTTACACGCTGCATGCCGGCCAGTATTTCCTGATTCAGGAAGCTGCCGGTTCCGGCGGCACGTCCAATCTGCCCACCCCAGACGCTACCGGCAGCATCAATATGAGCGCAACGGTAGGCAAGGTGGCGCTGGTGTACGGGACCACGGCGATCGCGTCCTGCACGGCATCGAATGTGGTTGATCTCATCGGTTTCGGTTCCGGCGTGAACTGTTCGGAAACGGCCGCGGCTCCGGCGCCTTCCAATACCACCGCCGACCTGCGCGCCGGCGGCGGCTGCACCGATACCGACAACAACTCGACCGACTTCAGCACTGCCGCGCCGGCGCCTCGCAACAGCGCCACGACCTACACCGGCTGCAACAGCGGCGTCCAGACGCTTACGATTACTACGTCGTCGCTGCCGAATGCGATTGTGAACAATGTCTACTCGGTGACACTCGCCGCCACCGGAGGCAGCGGAACGAAGACGTGGTCGTCCACCACCCTGCCCACCGGTCTCTCATTGAACGCGTCGACCGGCACACTCAGCGGCATTCCGACGGCCACGGGACTCACCAACGTCATCTTCACGGTGACGGATTCGAGCGGCCAGGCAAGCACGCCGGCGCTTTCGCTCCTGGTCAATCCCGTGCCGGCATGCTCCCCGGTGACCATCGGGTCCGTGCAGGGCAGCGGTGACGCTTCGCCAGTCGCCGGTCAGACCGTCACGGTCCAGGGGATCGTGACCGCGCTGCGCAGCAGCGGATTTTTCATGCAGGATTCGGGTGACGGCAATTTCATGACTTCCGACGGCATCTACGTGTTCACCAACAGCGCCCCCGGCGGCAACGCCGCGGTGGGGAATGCGGTGTGCGTGGCCGGCAAAGTTTCCGAATATCAGGGGCAGACCGAACTCGATACTCCAACATTCTTTGCCATCTCGACGGGCAACGGCTTACCGTCGCCCTATACGCTGACGGTTGCCGATCTCTCCCCGTCCGGTTCGCTCGATCAGCTCGAGAAATTCTCGGGGATGCGCGTCACGATCCCCAGTTTCACGGTCACCGGACCCACCGGCGGCACAGTCGATGAAGTGCATGCCACTGCTTCCAGCAACGGCGCATTTTACGGCGTGATCACGGGCACGCCGCGTCCCTTCCGCGAGCCTGGAATCGCGCTCACCGACACGCTTCCGTCCGGTACGCCGGCGGGTGTGCCTCGCTGGGACACCAATCCCGAGGTCATCGAAATCTACGGTTTCGGCCAGGTTGGTGCGACCGCCATCGATGTGACCGATGGGGCTACAGTCGCCAATCTCACCGGCGTGATGAGCTACTACCCGAGCATGTACGAACTCCTTCCAGATCCCGGTTCGGGCACTGTCTCGGGTAATGTGACCTACACCGCAGTTCCGGACAAGACGGCTTCCGAATTTACCGTTGCTTCCACCAACCTGCAGCACTTCTATAACACCACGCAGGATCCCAACGGACCCGCTGGAGCTTCTTCGACTAACGTCGACCCCACGGCGTTTGCCAATCGCGTTGCCAAGCTTTCCCTCGGTATCCGCACCGTTCTGAAACTTCCCGACGTGATCGGCGTGGAGGAGGTGCTGAACCTGCCGACCCTGCAGACCATCGCCAACCAGATCAATAACGACGCCCTGGCGCAGACTGGAACCAACCCTGGCTACACGGCCTACCTGCAGGAGGGCAACGACGTCAGCAACATCAATATCGGCTTCCTGGTGAAATCAAACATCACGGTGGTCGATGTCACGCAGTACGGCAAAGACGACCCCATCACCAACCCGACGAAAGGCACGGTAAGCGATCTGAACGACCGTCCGCCGCTCGTGCTGCGCGCGCGCGCCGCACAGCCGGGCAGCAACAATTCGCTGGCCTTCACGGTCATTCTGAACCACCTCCGCTCGCTGGACAGCATCGACGATCCCTCCTCAGGGCCATTCGTCCGGTTCAAGCGGCAGAAGGAGGCCGAATATCTCGCCAACCTGATTCAGTCGCGGCAGGCGGCGGACCCGAACGAGAAGATCATCGCCATTGGCGATTTCAACGCGTATCAGTTCAACGACGGTTACGTGGATGTCGTGGGCACCGTGAAAGGAACACCCACGCCGGCCAACCAGGTGGTGCTGGCCTCAAATCCTCTGGTGAATCCAACGCTTACCGCTGTCGTGGATCTGGAAGACGCGGCGCAGCGCTACTCGTACACGTATTCCGGGAGCGCGCAGGAGCTCGATCAGATACTCCTGAACAATCCGGCGCTGGCGATTTTCAGCCGCGCGGCCAACGCCCGCCTGAATGCCGATTTTCCGGAAGCCTATCGGGGCCAGTTCAACCGGCCGGAGCGCATTTCCGACCACGATTGGGTAGTCGGCTACTTCACGCTGCCGCCCGCCGCGCAGCCCGCCTACAGCGACGTTACGGCGAACGTGCAGATCACTTCCACGGGATTCTCGTATAACCGCGTCACGAAACAATTCACCGGGACCCTGACCATCACCAATACCAGCGGCGCCGCGCTGTCTGCGCCGCTGCAACTCGTCGTGACCAATCTCACGGCGGGCGACACACTGGCTAACGCCACGGGCACCGGGACACCCGGGCCCTACATCACAGCGCTGGCCACCGGGACGCTCGCTCCCGGCGCGGCAGTGCAGGTCGCGGTACGGATCACCGGACCGCAGACGCCTTCGCCCAGCTTTACGCCGCTGGTGTACAGCGGGACTTTTTAACCGGAGCACTTTTATGAAACCGGCAAGACTCTTTTCGATTTTTCTCGTTCTGGCAGCGGCGCCGTCCTTTGCCGGGACGCTGTACTCGGTATCGATAGACACCAGCTCCCTGACGGCGGGCACGACAGGATTCATCGATTTCACCTTCGATGGAGGCTTTCCGGCCACGGCCTCCATCTACAACTTCTCGCCCGGCGCGGCGTTGGATTCCAGCACTCTGCAGACCCTGGGAACGATCACGGGTACTCTGCCGGGCGAAGTAGACATGAGCAATGACGACAGCGATTACTTCGAGGGCATCTCTTTCGGCTCGCCCATCAGTTTTCTGCTGGGCCTCTCCGGCACGCCTGGGGGCACCCAGGGCGACACCTTCACGCTCACGTTTTACAATGCCGATATCAGCGGAGGCCTGCTGACGGGCAACGTCAGCGATGCGTGGCTGGCGCAATGGCAGATGGATACCGCGGGCAATATCACGCCGGCCGCGTATGCCAATCCGTCCGGCGGCCCGAGTTTCGCCTCGATCCAACTCATCACGCCCGAGCCCGGCAGCGCTCTGCTGCTCCTCGCGGGCCTGGCGGGTGCGATGGTGTTGCGGCGGCGCATCGTGTAGCTCGCAAAACCCGGCGGGCTGCGCTGTACCATGTTCTTATGCTGCAGCAGTCGCTCGCCTTCTTCCTCAGCGCCGCCGCGCTCTTTGCGGCCGCGCCGCGTCCGTATTTCGGCGATCCCGGCGTCTCTCCCGACGGCTCCGAGATCGCCTTTGTCTCCGGGGGCGATATCTGGACCGTGCCGGCGCGCGGCGGCGAAGCGCGCCTGCTCATCTCGAATCCCGCCACGGAATCCGCGCCGCACTATTCGCCCGATGGAAAATATCTGGCGTTCACTTCGACGCGCACGGGAAACGGCGATGTATACGTGCTCACATTCGCCACCGGGGAGCTCAAGCGCCTCACATTTGACGATGCCAGCGAACTTGTCGAAGGCTGGTCGCCGGATTCCCGGTATGTCTACTTCTCCTCCAGCGCGCGCGACATCTCGGGCATGAACGATATCTACCGCGTGGAACGCGAAGGCGGCACTCCCATGCAGGTCAGCGCGGACCGCTATGTGACGGAGTACTTCTCGGCCGCCGCGCCGGACGGCCGCTCGATCGCTTTCACCGCGCGCGGCGTGGCCGGCTCGCAATGGTGGCGCAAAGGGCACAGCCACCTGGACGAATCCGAAATCTGGGTCCGCCAGGAAGGCTCGCCCGCCTCCTATATCCGCATCACCGACGGCGGCGCCAAGGAAGCGTGGCCGATGTGGGCGCGCGATGGCCGCAGCCTCTATTACATGTCCGACCGCAGCGGAGCCCAGAACATTTGGGTCAGGCCTCACGGCGCCACGCCCCGGCAGATCACCCGCTTCACCAACGGCCGGGTGGTCTGGCCGCAGATCTCCGCCGACGGCCGCATTATCGTCTTCGAGCGCGACTTCAACATCTGGAAGCTGGATACCGAATCGGGCAAGGCCGCCATGGTCGAGATCGTGCGGCGCGGCGCACCCGCCGGCCCTTCGGTGCAGCATCTCACGCTGACCGGCCAGTTCCAGGACCTGGTGCTCTCGCCCGACGGCAAGAAGATCGCCTTCACCGCCCACGGCGACGTCTTCGCGGCGTCGGCCAAGGATGGCGGGCAGGCCGACCGCGTGACGCAGACTTCCGCCGCCGAATCGCAGCTCGTCTGGTCGCCGGACAGCCGCCGCCTGGTATATGTCTCCGATCGCAGCGGCACCTATCAGCTCTTCCTCTATGATTTCACCAGGTCGGAAGAGTCTCAGCTCACCACCGCCGGCGCCGATTATGCCCCGCGCTTTTCTCCCGATGGCAAGCTGCTCGCGTACGTTCGCGACGGGAGCGAACTCCACGTGCTCGACATGGCCGGCAAAGAGGACCGTACCGTGGCCCATGGCTATTTCGGCAAGCCGCCGCTATTGCGCGACACCACGCTGGTCTGGTCGCCCGACAGCCAGTGGCTGGCTTATTTCGACGTCAGCGGCAAAGGGTTCGAGAACGTGAACGTGGTTCCCGCAAAGAACGGACAATCGCAGCCCGTGACCTTCCTGGCCAACGCCGGCAGCGGCGGGCTGGCCTGGAGTCCCGATGGCAAATACATTCTGTTTACCACCAACCAGCGCACCGAACCGAGCCAGGTGGCGCGTGTGGACCTGGTGCTGCGGACGCCGCGCTTCCGCGAAGATCAGTTCCGCGACCTCTTCACGCAGGAACCCGTGCGCCCGGCGCCCGGCAGCCCGTCATCCGCGACCACCACGCATTCCACTACGCCCGACGGGCGCCCTGTGACGGTCATCTCCAAGCCGGCCGAACCCGTCAAGATCGTCTTCGACGGCATCCGCGACCGCCTCTCGCTGCTGCCCACGGGGCTCGACGTCGATTCCATCGTGATCAGCCCCGATGGCAAGCAGGCGATTCTCTCCGCGACGTCGGCCGGCCAGCAGAACCTCTATCTGTATTCGCTGGATGAGCTGGCCCGCGAGCCGCGGGTCCCACGCCAGCTCACCTCCACGCCCGGCCGCAAAGGCTCGGTCCACTTCACGCCGGACAGCAAGGAGATCTTCTATCTCGACCGCGGCGCCGTCACCAGCCTGAACATCGAAACGCGCGCCGCCAAGCCTCTGGCGGTGACTGCGGAAATGGATGTCGATTTCGCCGCCGAAAAAATGGAGGTCTTCCACCAGGCGTGGACCTACACGCGCGACAATTTCTTCGATCCCAAGTTCAACGGAGTGGATTGGAACGCCGTGCGCGCCGAGTATGAGCCGCTCATTGCAGGCTGCGCCACTCCCGACGAAATGCGGCGGCTGCTCAACCTGATGGTGGGCGAGCTGAACGCGTCGCATTCCGGCGCGAGCGCGGGCGGCGGAGGCGGACGGGGCGGCGAGCAATTCACCACCGGCCGGCTGGGCGTCCGCTTCGACCGCGAAGCCTACGAATCCTCGGGCAAACTGAAGGTCACCGAAGTGCTGGCGCTCAGCCCGGCGCAGATCGCCGGGATCAAGGCCGGGGACACCATCGATGCGGTGGATGGCGCGCCCATCGGTCCCACCGTGAACCTCAACGAACTGCTCGAATACAAAGTCGGCAAGCGCGTTGTGCTGAAGGTTTCGGGGAAGGACGTGGTGGTGCAGCCGGTGAACCTGACCACTGAAAAAGGTCTGCTGTACCGCGACTGGGTTGAGCAGAACCGCGCCTACGTGGCGAAAATCTCGGGCGGCCGGCTCGGCTACGTTCATATGCAGGATATGTCGGAAGGCGCGTTGCAGCGCCTGTATATCGATCTCGACGCCGAGAATCAATCCAAGCGTGGCGTGGTCATCGATATCCGCAACAACAACGGCGGCTTCGTCAATGCCTACGCGCTGGATATCTTTTCCCGCCGGCCGTATCTGAAAATGACCGAACGCGACCGGCCCGAAACGCCGGCCCGCACGATTCTCGGACAGCGTGCGCTGGAGGCGCCCACCGTGCTGGTCACCAACCAGCATTCGCTTTCCGATGCCGAGGATTTCACCGAGGGCTACCGCGCCATGAAGCTCGGCAAAGTGGTGGGCGAGCCTACCGCCGGCTGGATCATTTACACCTGGAACACCACCCTGCTCGACGGCACCAGCTACCGTCTTCCGCATTCGCGGATTCGCGCGGCAGATGGCAGCGATATGGAGCTGCATCCGCGGCCGGTGGATGTTCCGGTCTCGCGTCCGGTCGGAGAAAGTTACAGCGGTAAAGACTCGCAGCTCGATGCAGCCGTGAAGACGCTGCTCGGGCAGTTGTAAGATTGTAGAGAGACTGTACTCAGGAGAATTCAGAAACGATGAAGCAATTCTGTGTTTGGGCGATGGGAATCGGCCTGGTGGCGGGCTCGTCGGCGACGCTCTGGGCCGCGAAAGGCGATGCGGATAAAGGCAAAGAGGTGTTCGAGCAGTGCGCCGTCTGCCATAACGCCGACAGCGATGAAAAGAAAATGGGACCCGGGCTCAAGGGACTGTTCCACAAGGACAAGTTAGTCAACGGCAAAAAGCCTACCGAAGCCAATGTGCGAGCCAAGATCGATGAAGGCGGCAACGGCATGCCCGCCTACAAAGATATGCTCGACGACCAGCAGAAAGACGACTTGATCGCCTACCTGAAAACCCTGTAGTAGAGTGATGTCGCGGAAACGCCGGCGGTCGAAGCCGCCGGTGCCGTTTCCGCCGCCGGGGGATGCCGGCGACAAGACCGCCGGCGTTACCAAACAGAGAACCGCCGTGGCGGTCGGGGCGCTACACCTTTCGCGGGCGGATTAGACCTTGGTCCCGAGGACTTCCAGCGCCTTCTTGACCATCGGATCGTCTTCCAGCTTCTTTTGCTGCGGCTGTTGCTGATCCGGGGTTTCGGCGATGGGCTCGCCATTATCGTCGTAGTCGATCTGCGGTTCGGGTTCGGCCACCGCGTTGGCGGGCGTCACGTAGGCGTCCTGAATGGCCTTGCCGCCGGGCGAATAGTATTTCGCCACCGAGAGAATGATAGCGCCGCCGTCATCCATCGTGATGGCCTTGCGCATGGCGGCATCGCCGTAGGTGCGCTCGCCGACGAGTTGCCCGCGCTTGTCGTCCTGCACCGCGGCGGCCGCGATTTCCGCGCCATCGGCGGTGCCGTGGTTGACAAGCATGACCACCGGCAGATCCGTCACCACCTTAGACGGGTTGGCGTCGAAATCCTGCTCGGCCACTTTCTGCCCTTTGAGGTAGGTGATGCGGCCGCTCTTGATAAAGAGGTTGGCGAGCGCGATGCCGGTCTCGGGGTCTCCCACCGCGCAATTGCGCAGGTCGACGATCAACTTCTGCGCGCCGTCTTTTTGCAGGCGGCGAACGGCCTCCGCGGTATCGTTCACTTGCGAATCGGAAAGCGCTCCGATGCTGATGTATCCCACCTGGCCGGTCAACATCTTCGTATCGACCGCAGGCAGAACGACGTTGGCCCGCAGCAGCTTCACCGTCTGCGGTTCCGGATGCCTCACCCGCACCACGCTCAGATCGATGGGCGTGTTCGAGTCGCCTTCCAGCAGCATCGAGGCGTAAGCCAGCGGCATGTCGCGAGTGGCGATTCCTTTGATGCTTTCGATCATGTCGCCGCTCGATAAGCCGGCCTTGGCCGCGGGAGAACCGGGAATGGCGCCTTCCACCAGCAGATAGCCATACTTGCGCGACAGCAGCAGACCGACATCGGCCTTCTTGACGTCCTTATTCTTCAGATAGTCGCGGTACTGGTCGGCGTTCAGGTAGCTGGCGAACGGGTCCACGGATTCCAGCAGACCGTTGAGCGCGCCCAGGGTAACGCTCTTCATGTCCGGCTCTTCCACGTATTGACTCTTGATGTAACCCATCACCTCGGCGAAGACGCCTACGTGGCGCAGCGTATCGTCCTGTGTGGTGGCGGTTTGGCCAAGCACAGTTCCGATCAGCAGCATGACTGTGAGACACGTCGATGTGCTCACGACTATGTATTTGGTACGGCTATTCATATGGTCGGGAAGCTCTCCGGAGGCCTTTACCCATTATACGGCCTATCTCTTGGACGTGTCGGGTCCCCGTTCGGTTGAAGAAATCTGCCGGGAGCGGGCGCTGCCGGGGAACTTCCTGGCCCGACTGTGAAATCCGAATCCGTATTCCAATGCACGGTAAGCCTCCGGAAGTGCCGGAAATCCTGCAAAAGCGGGAATCCACCCCTGCTCATTTCAGATTAGAAGACGGCACCCGGGTGATATTCTGAATCGCGAAGGAGGCTGTCCATGGGCTTGGAAGAGAGCCGTGCCCGACTGAAAGAGGCGTTGTTGCGGAAAGGGAATGCCGACGAACTGGTGCCTTTCGTCGAACAGTGGTTCAGCGATTTCAAGGTCTGGGAAAAGTCGGACACGTTCGACACGGCCTATTCGGAAAGCCGCATGACCATCCGAATCGCAAAGAGCGCGTCCACCAAAGGTTCCAAGTACGAGATCAATCAGGGGACATTCGACAAGAAAACACACACGTATACCGAGACGGGGCGGGTTACAGGACCGTTTGTGGACCTCACGCTGAAAGGCATCGCAAGCCGAATGACGCCGTCGAAGTTTTATGGGGCGGCGGCCAGAGGCCAGAAGTATGAGCTCGGGTTAATGGAACTGCCGGCCTCCCTGCTGAATGGCAGGAGGCGGACAATTGCGCCCCAGGCCTATCCGGTTACGGATCCGTGTCTGGCTGTGTTTACGCCGGTGCCGAAAAAAGAAGACGCGGCAATGTTCTACACCTTGAACGAATTGGTAAAGTCCGTCCGCACCCTGACCCTTTGGGATGTGATGCGCCAGATCAAAAGCAAGATGACGCGCATCAAACTTGCCCAGGCTTCTGACATGCACACGGGAATCATCAAGCTGGACAAAGGCGATGGCCGGACGCACTTGAGGTACGGTTACACGGGAACGGTAAGCGTGGCGAGAGCTCCTGTTGCTGCCGTGCCGCCGGTTCCCGCCACTGCAACGGCAGTGGCCGCCGCGACGACGGTTTCTTCCTCAGCGCCGCCACCTCCGGCAGGGGGCCCGCCGCCCGTCGCGGGGCAGACTGACCAGCGCGATGCCACCCCCGCCGACTTGGAGACGCGGTTTGAGAACGCCGTGAAGTACGAAAACATCCTTCGCGGCACCGGTTATAACGAGATCGTTCTGGTCCACAGAGAGAATGCCAGCCCTGCGTTTCCGGTGTTTGTGGAATGGCCCGGAAACAAGATCATGCGGGACCAGTGCACCGCCGTTCCGAAGTTCGCCGAAGACCCGAGGTACGAGTTCTTTGTGGTGGATGTCAACGAGAGTCGCACCGGCGCGCGCGTCACAAACGGCGGCCGCTACATAGCCGGTTAGCCGGGCTCTCGAGATTTACCAGCCCATCCGCTGCCGCAGCCCCGTAATGTGGGCCGCGTGGTGCCGGCCGTGCCAGGCGTAAAGCGCAAGGTTGGACCCCAGCGAGACGCTTCCCAGTTCGGGGTGCCGGAAGGCGCGGGCGTAATCGGCATCATTCAAGTTATTCAACAGGTTTACCCATCGAAGATGCAGATTTTCCAGTAGTTGTAGCGATGTATCGATAGGCATTGTCCGGGCGTCCGGCAGTTCAGCCCACCGGTCTTCGGCATAGGGCTTGATGGTCGGCTCGTCTTCGGTCAAGGCCAGCCGGAACCGCACGTAGCTGTTGATGTGGCTGTCCGGAACGTGGTGAATCACCTGCCGCACGGTCCATCCGCCGGGCCGGTATTCGGTGTTCAGTTGCCGGTCGTTCAGCCCGCGAACGGCATCGCGGAAGGCCGCCGGAGCAGCGGCGATTTCCGCGATCCACTGCTGCCGCAATTCGGGCGTCACCGTTGACGGCCATTCGAATTCTCCGATCGGGTAGCGCAAATCCATGTACCCGATGATAGCAGCGGCTCTCCGCGACTGGGCGTGACTGCGGTTACTTCAGCAGGTCAGGCCGCAGCCGCGCCGTCTTCTCCAACGCCACTTTCTTGCGGAAGCGGCGGATCTCTTCGTGATTCCCGTTCAGCAGCACATCGGGCGCTTTCCAGCCGCGAAAATCCGCGGGGCGCGTCCAGTGCGGGCAATCGAGCAAGCCTTCGCCGTGACCGGCCAGTTGGAAAGAATCGAATGCCGCCGAGCTTTCGTTGCCCAGCACGCCCGGGAGCAGGCGCGCTACGGTATCGATCACGACGGCTGCCGCCAGTTCGCCGCCGCTCAGCACATAATTGCCGATCGAGATCTCTTCATCCGCCAGGTGCTCCGCCACGCGCTCGTCCACGCCTTCATAGCGGCCGCAAATCAGAAGCAACTCCGTTTCGCGGCTGAGGCGATTGGCCATCTCCTGGTCGAACAGCCGTCCCTGAGCGGAAAGCAGCAGCACTTTGCGGCCTTCGCCGCGCTCGGGCCAGATACTCTCGACGGCATCGAAGACGGGCTCCGGCTTGAGCACCATGCCTTCGCCGCCGCCGAACGGGCGGTCGTCGACGGTTTTGTGGCGGTCGTGTGTCCAGTCGCGCAGATTGTGAATGCGGATCGCGAGCAACCCGTCATCCTGGCCGCGGCTGACCACGCCGTGCGCAAACGGGCCGGCGAAGAACTCGGGAAAAATCGTAAGGACGTGAAAGATCAAGGCCGATTCAGATCGAGCAATCCTTCCGGCAATTCTACCGCGATGCGGCGCGCCGCCGGATTGATTTCGACGCAGATGGAGCGTGCGAAGGGAATCAGCAGATCGCCGTTAACGACGAGGTTGCCCGCGCCGCCGGAATCGTTCCAGCCGGTGACGCGGCCGAGCGACGCGCCGCCGCGGCGGTTGATCACCTCGCAGCCCACCAGGTCGGACTGAAAAAACTCGTCGTCCTCGAGCGGCATGCGCTCAGCCAGGGGCAGGCGCACTTCGGCGCCCGAGAGTTTTTCGGCGTCGGAGATGCTGTCCACGCCGCGGAACTTGAAAATGAGAGTGCCCGCGTGGAACCACGTGGACTCCACTTCATAGGGTTCGCCCGTGCCGAAGAGCCAGACCCGCCGCAGCGAGTCGAAGCGCTCGGGCTTGCCGGTGAGAACCATGGCAGTAATCTCACCGCGGTTGCCCCGGGTCTTTCCCAACAGGGCAATCGCCACCCACCCGGCTTCGGGATCGCTCATTCGAGAATTTCCAGCGTGAAGCGGCGATTCAGCTTCATGCCGGCCGCGCCCAGAATGGTACGAATCGAGCGCGCCGTCCGGCCTTGCTTGCCGATCACCTTTCCCAAATCGCTGGGAGCCACCTTCAGCTCCAGAACGGTGACCTGCTCGCCTTCCACCACGCGGACGGATACCTCCTCCGGGATGTCAACCAGTGCTTTCGCGATGTCTTCGATCAACTGCTTCATGCACCCCGCCTCCCTAAAATTCATGGTAGCTGAAGCGGACGGGTGAAACGTGGAAAAAGTGCGCTGCGGAATCCGCGTACCCGTTCTGTTCCTTACAGTTAGCCGTCAGCAGGGCGTCACGCGACCGGTTGGGCCTGTGCGGCGGGGTTCTTTTCCACCAGGTGTTTCACGGTATCGGAGAGTTGGGCGCCGTTCTTGGTCCAGTAATCGATCCGGTCGTGTTTCAGCGAAACCTGCGGCGGGCTGCTCAACGGATTGTAGTGTCCGATCACTTCCAGGGCGCGGCCGTTGCGGGCGCGCTCCTTCTCGATGACGACGACGCGATAAAACGGCTTCTTTTTGGCGCCGAACCGCGCCAGGCGAATCATTAACATGCAAACTCCACTTGAATTAGTGTCAGCGCCAACGGCCTGCAGCCGCGGCAGGCCGTTAACGGCCTGGTAAATCTCCAAACGGGAAGCCAGCGGGAAGTTTCATTTTGCCGAGCTTTTTGCCCATCATGCCGCCGGAAATGCTCTTCATCATCTTTCTGGCTTCGGAATATTGCTTCAACAACTGGTTTACTTCCTGCACGCTGGTGCCGCTGCCCCGCGCGATGCGGCGGCGGCGGCTGCCATTGATAATCATGTGGTTGTGGCGTTCCTTGGGCGTCATCGAATCGATGATCGCCACCACACGACTGATTTCCTTCTCATCTACTTTAACGCCCTTGAGCTGCTTCAGCATCCCCACCTTGGGCATCATGTCGAGCAGCGAGCTGAGCGGCCCGAGTTTGCGGATGCTTTTCAACTGGTCGCGGAAATCCTCCAGGGAGAAATCGTTTTCGATCAGCTTGCGCTGCATCTCGACCGTCTTTTTCTGGTCGAACTGTTCGCTGGCCTTCTCGATGAACGAGAGGATGTCGCCCATTCCGAGAATGCGATTGGCTACGCGGTCGGGGTGAAACGGCTCCAGGGCGTCGAATTTCTCGCCGACGCCGACAAACTTCAGCGGCTGCCCGGTCACGAAGCGGATGGAAAGCGCGGCGCCGCCCCGCGCATCGCCATCCATCTTAGTCAGGATGACGCCCGTGATGCCAAGACGCTTGTGAAACTCGTCGGCGCTTTTCACGGCGTCCTGGCCGGTCATGGCGTCGGCGACGAACAGCACTTCCACCGGGTTGAGCTGTTCTTTGAGCTGTTGCAACTCCGTCATCAGCTCCTCGTCGATGTGCAGTCGCCCGGCGGTATCCACGAGCAGCACGTCGCGGCCATTGTTGATGGTTTCGCGCCGGGCCGAACGGGCCAGATCGAGCGGCGCGGTCTCGCCTTCGGCTCCTTCATATACCGGCTGCCCGATTTCCCGGGCGATCACTTTGAGCTGCTCGCGCGCCGCGGGACGGTAGACGTCCACCGAGACCAGGGTCGGCCGGTGCCCGTTTTTGGAGAGCCAGCGCGCCAGCTTGCCGGTCGAGGTGGTTTTGCCCGAGCCCTGCAACCCGACGATCAGGAAGACGCTGGGAGGTTCGTTGGCAAAGCGCAGGCGCGATTCGTGGCTGCCGAGGATCTTGATGAGCTCCTCGTTGACGATCTTGATTACCTGCTGCGAGGGCGAAAGCGCCGTGAGCACCTCTTCGCCCATGGCCTTCGCCTTGATGTTCTCGATGAGCTGTTTGACAACCCGGAAGTTGACATCGGCCTCGAGCAGCGCCATGCGGATTTCGCGCAGGGCCGCTTCCATGTTCTCAGCCGAGAGTTTCCCTTCACCACGCAGGTTTTTGAAGACCCGCTGCAGTTTTTCGGAGAGATTGTCAAACATTGGTTGCGATGCGAATGCTGCTGGCGGCCATTTTACCGGTGCGGTCCATGCCTAATTCGTACAGGACGCGCGTGCCGGGGCGCAGGTCGGTGGCAAGACCTTCGGCCAACCGCGAGACGTGGAAGAAAATGTCCCTTCCGCCATCGTCCGGGCGCAGGAATCCGAAGCCTTTGGCTTCGAAGTACGTCACTACGCTGCCGGACTGTTCGCCGGTGGGTGCTTCGCCGGCGGTTTCTCCGCCCTCTGTGGAAGCTTGGGCGGGCCTGCTGCTTTTATCGCCGACACCCTGCTTGATGAGGGCGAGGTCTGCTTCCGTCCATTCGGTGGCGGGCGGCGTCTCGACCGGCATTTTGAGGTCCGGATTGCGCTTTCGGGCCTCTTCGAATAACCGTTTCTGGCGTGCGTTCAAGCGAAAATATCCTCAGGTGCCGAGGCCTACGCCGTTACCGGCGCGGCTTTCTTTCTGCGGGAGCCCTTCTTCTCGGCGGGGGGCTGCCGGTCACTCTTCTTCAAACTGCCCATTACCATATTGGTAACGAACTTCTTCTCACCGTGATCGTCGAACTTGATCACGATGCGCTCTTCACTGCTGGACATCACAGTACCCAGGCCGAATTTGAGGTGCTCGACTTGGGCGCCTTGAGAAAACGTGTTGGAAGCCATAGATTTTCTACGCTTTACTCCTCGGTTTGATCGCTGGGGAAGCCGGTCGCGGACGGGATAGAGATGGAATGTGCGAACAGAAGTACCACAATGGATCTAGCGTCTATCGTAGCAAACCGAGTGCCAATTTGTCGAGTGGGGTCGGATCTCGCCGGAAAACACCTGAAAAGGCTCAGGGGAAGGCCGTCCATGCAGGAACCTGGTGCATACTGCTTTTGTGAGGATCGCCATTCGGAGCGGCCGCATGAGTTTTACACTCCTGCTGGCCTCGACCATTCTGGTGGCGCAGCAGCCGCAAAACCCGTCGCCGATGGTAGAGCACACCCGGCGACACCCGCGGCTCGCTGAGGAGCATCCGGCGGGGCTCCGCGAGAGGCTGGAACTCGGCACGCTGTATGTTCCATTGCGCGTGCGGCCTATCCTGCTGGTCTTTTTCCACGGCGGATCGTGGGTGCCGGAGGTCGCGGCGGCGCGGAATCGGCTCGCCGTGGTCAGCGTACAGGCGGGATCCGGGTCGGCATCGTACGGCGCGCTTTTCGAGGATGCCGGGCGATTTCCGCGGCTCGTCGCGGAGGCGGAGTCGAAATCCGGCATGCGCTTCCCCCGGGTGCTGCTAGGAGGCTGGAGCGCGGGCTGCGGCGCCATTCGCCAGATTCTGCGCGATCCCGCGAGTTACGCCCGCGTGGAGGGAGCGCTCGCGATCGACGGCATTCACACGGATTACCCCGACGGGAGGCCTGGCCCGCTGGAATCGAAAATCGGAACCGCCAACTTGCAGGTCTGGCTCCAGTTCGCGCGCGATGCGGTGGCCGGCCGCAAGCGCATGGTAGTCACTCACGGCGAAATCTTTCCCGGAACCTTCGCCAGCACCACCGAAACTGCCGATTACCTGCTCCGCGAGTTGGCCCTGGCGCGCCGCCCGGTTTTGAAGTGGGGGCCAATGGGCCTGCAGCAGCTCAGTGAGGCGAAAGCCGGCAGGTTCTTGCTGATGGGTTTCGCCGGCAATTCCGCGCCGGATCATGTCGACCAGATGCAATCCCTGCCGGAGTGGTTGAAGCTCTTTTAGACGTTGCGGCCCCTCGCGCGCGGTGCCATACTCGTCTCGGAAACCCCGAGGCTTAGACTATGCCAGGAGACATCGCCCTCGTCTTTTCCGCGATCGCGCAGGACGCCCGCTACGCTCTCCGTTCCCTGCGCAAAAATCCCGAATTCGCCGCCGCCGCTATCCTCTCTTTGGCCCTCGGGATCGGAGCCACCACTGCGATTTTCAGCGTGGCGGATTCCGTCCTGCTGCGCTCCTTGCCCTACGCGCAGCCCGGGCGGCTGGCCACGGTTTCGCAGGGCGGGGCTGTGAGTGCGCCGTTATTCGAGACGTTGCGCCGGGAGTCGCGGTCCATTGCAAGCGCGGCTCTGTTCACGGCGCAGTATTTCGATCTCGCCGGGCAGGGGGAGCCCGAGCGCATCCCGGGCGCGCGTGTCTCGGTGGAGCTTTTTCCAATGCTGGGGGTAGCGCCGGAGCGCGGACGCGTCTTCACCGCCGACGAGGACCGCCGTGCCGACCTGGTGTTGATCGGTGATGCGCTCTGGCACCGCCGATTTGCCGCCGATCCTGGAATTGTCGGCCGCACCCTGATCCTCAACGGCGCGCCGCACACAGTCATCGGCGTGATGCCGCCCGGATTCCGCTTCCCCGAAGGCCCCGAGCACCATGCCACGGTGGGACCGTTTCCGCCCGCGGAAATGTGGCGGCCCATGGCGCTGGCGCAATGGGAGCGCACCTGCGCCGGCTGTTTCAACTTCGCGATGCTGGTGCGTCTGCGGCCCGGCGTAAGCGATGCCGCGGCAGCCGGGGAGCTGACCCGCATCGTGCAGCGCAGCGGGCCGCGCGACACTTCCGCCGCGGTGACCGTGGTGAATCTGCAGGACGCCGTCACGGGCAAGGTGCGCACCCCGATTCTGATTCTTTTCGGTGCGGTCGCGCTGGCGCTCCTGATCGCCTGCGTCAATGTGGCCAACCTGCTGCTGGCGCGCGGGCTGCGGAGGCGCGAGGAGATCGCCATTCGCCTCTCGCTGGGGGCTACGCGCGTGCGGGTAGTGCGCCAGGGGCTCACCGAGTCGCTCACGCTGGCCGTGTGCGCCGGCGCTCTGGCGCTGCCCATCGCCTGGGCGGGGATCCGCGGCCTCATCGCCATCGCTCCCTCCGGCATACCACGGCTCGAGAACGCCACCGTCGACGCGCGCATGTTTGCCTTCGCGATATGCCTGGCGCTGCTTACGGCAATGCTGTTTGGCGCCGCGCCGGCCGTCGTCATCGTGCGGCGTGCGCCCGGCGAAGCCATGGGGAGCGGCGGGCGCCGGTCCACGGCGGGCCCTTCGCGCCTGCGTTCGGCGCTGGTGGTGGTCGAGTGCGCGCTCTCGCTGGTGCTGTTGGTGGGCTCCGGGCTGCTGGCGCGAAGTTTTCTTACGGTTTCCCGCATTCCGCTCGGCTTCCGCCCGGAACACGTTCTCACGATGCGGTTCTCCCTGCCGGATTCGCACTATACCGAGAAGCGTCGCGCGGCGCTCATCCAACAATTGATCGACCGCTGCGCCGCGCTGCCGGGTGTCACCGGCGCGGCGGCCGTCAGCACGCTTCCTTTGACCGGGGAGTCCGAAGGCTGGGGCGTGGTGGCCGAAGACAATCCCAACCCGCGCGACTATGCCATGCTGCGCGCGCGCGCCGTGACCCCCGGATATTTCGCCGCCATGGGCATCCGCCTGCGCGCGGGACGCGATTTCGACCGCAACGATCGCGGCGAGTTGCCGGTCGCCATCGTCAGTCAAAGCGCAGCGCGCCTGCTGTGGCCTGCGATCGCCGATCCCGTCGGGCGTCGCCTGGCGGGCAAGTCTCCCATCACAGTCGTGGGAATTGTCGATGACACGCATGCTTCCGGTCTCGACGCCGATATTCATCCTTACCTTTACGTGCCGTTCACCGAATTCGCGCCCTCCGATTTTGCGATTGCGGTGAAATCGCTCGCCAACCCGGCGGGCCTGATTCCGGCGGTCAAGGCCGAGATCGGCCGCATCGATGCCTCCGAGCCGGTGACTCACATCGAGCGCATGCAGCAACTGGTTGCCGATTCCATTGCGCCGCGCCGCTTCCAGGCGATCCTGATGGCGATCTTCGCGGCGTTCGCGCTGGCGCTGGCCGCCATCGGCATCTACGGCGTGCTGTCTTATGCGGTGGCGCAGCGCACGCGGGAGATCGGCATCCGCATGGCGCTGGGCGCCTCACGCTCGAGCGTGGTCGGCGATGTGGTCAAACGCGCCTGCCTGCTGGCTGCAGCCGGCGCCGGGATCGGGCTCATAGCCGCGTTCCGTCTCACTTCGCTGCTGCGCTCGGTGCTGTACGGAGTGGAGGCGACCGATGGCGCCATCTTCGTGGCGTGTGCTCTGCTGCTGGTGGGGGTGGCCGCGATTGCCGCCATCGTGCCCGCGCGCCGCGCAGCGAAACTGGACCCCATGAGCTGTTTGCGGTACGAATAGAGATGCTCGCGGATCTGCTGCACGCCTGCCGCCGTCTTCGCCGCCGCAAACTGTTCGCGGGCCTGGTGGTGCTCTTGCTCGCGACCGGCATCTGCGCCAATGTGCTGGTGTTCAGCTTCGTTGACACACTACTCTTGCGGCCGCTGCCCGTGCGCGCTCCCGCGCAGCTTTTTCTGCTGCAAAAGATGCGGGTGCGCCAGGTGCGTCCCGATCCCGCGTTCGACTACCGCCAGTTTCAGGCGCTGCGGAATTCCGGGTGGCATGTCGCGGCGGTGCAGGATTGGAGCCGCCTCAATTTTCAGCCGCTGGAAACCGAGGGCTCCGTGCGGCTGGTGACCGCGCAGATGGTCTCGCCTGATTTCTTCGCCGAACTCGGGGTGAAGGCTGCGCTGGGGCGCGTGCTGATGGCGGGCGACGTCAGTTCTCCGGGCCCCATTCCGGCCGTGCTCAGCTTTCAATTCTGGCAGGAGGCATACGGCGGCAGCGCGGCGGCCATCGGCCGGCAGGTTCGCATCCGGCACTTTCCGTTCGTGATCGTGGGGGTCCTGCCGCGCGAGTTCCACGGGCTGGATATCGAACGCGCGCCCGATTTTCGCGTGCCGGTTTCCGCGGCCACGGCGCTGCTGGGCCATTCGTTGAGCGACGCTCGGGATCCGCAAGCCGATTTTCAAATTGTGGCGCGGCTTACCGGAGGCGTGGCGCCGGACCCCGCCGCGGCAAGGCTTACAGCGCTTCTGCAGCCGGGCGAAGAGACCATTCAACGCGAGCGGTACACGCATTTGCCGGACCCGATGCCGGCCTGGGCGATGGAGGAGTTTATCCGCACGCAGAGCCAATATCAGATCGCGCTGCGATCCATGCGGTATGGCGTTTCCTCGCTGCGTGACGACTTCTCGGGCGCCCTGGTTCTGCTGCTCGGCGGCGTGGCGCTTCTCCTGGCCGCGGTTTGCGCCAGCGTAGCGGGCCTGGTGATCGCCGAAGGCGAAGAGCGAAAACATGAAATCGCCGTGCGGCTGGCGATGGGCGCGGGACGCGGCCGCATTGTCCGGCAGTTGCTGGCCGAGCACGCGCTGCTGGCCGTGGCCGCGGGCGCTCTGGGCTCTCTGGCGGCTTTCGTCTGTTTCCCGCTGGCGGCCCGGTTGCTGCCCGTTGCGCGCATTTCCGTGCGCTACATTACGCCGCGCATTCTGGATGCTTCGCTGGACGCGCGCTCTCTCTTCTTCGCGCTCGCCCTTTCCGCGGCGAGTGTGCTTCTCTTTGGTCTGATGCCGGCCTGGCGCGCCGCGCGCGCGGGTCTGCACAGGGAACTCCGAAGCGGCGGGCGCGCTGTTACGGGTACGATCTCGGGCTTCGGTCCCGTAGCCGTACAGGTGGCGCTCAGCGTGGTGATGCTGGCCGCGTCGGTTCTCCTGATCCGCACGTTCCGGAACCTCGACCGGCTGAATCCCGGTTTCGACCGCAGGCATGTGCTGTCGCTCACGATCGATCCTTCCGATGCCACCGATTCGCCGGCAGCGGCCGGTCTGCTGGCGCGTAAACTGCGCGAGCAGGTGCAACTGCTCCCCGGCGTGCGCGATGTCAGCTACACGGATATGGCCCTGATGCGCGGGCTGGGTATGATGATGACGGTGGCGCCGCACGGCGTGGTCCTGCCCAAAAGCACGTTTCTCAACACCACCCGCGCCGCCGTCACTCCCGGTTATTTCGCGACGCTCGGAATCGCGCTTCAGTCCGGCCGCAATCTCGACTGGAGCGATGCCGGCCGCCGGCCCGAATCCATCGTGGTGAACCGGGCCTTCGCCGACGCCTTCTTCCCGCACCAGAACCCCGTCGGCAAGACGATCGTGTATGGAACAGATGGCAACCACCCGGCCGATGCCGTGATCGTGGGGGTGGCGGCCACCGCCAAATATCGCACCTTGCGCGAGCACGATCCGCCCACGCACTATCGCCTGTTCGACGAATCCAAAGACGTGGATGGTCCGTTGTCTATGTACATTCGCGCCGATGCCGATGCGGCTTCCCTGCTGGGTGAGGTGCGCCGCACGCTGCGGCGCGTCGATGCCAATGTCCCGATCATGGAAGCATCGACCATGGAGCAGGAGGTGGAGAACACAATGTGGCGCGAGCGCCTGCTGGCGCTTTTCGCCGGCTTCTTCGGAGCCGTCTGCCTGATGCTGACCGCGATGGGCCTGTACGGCAGCCTGGCCCGCTTCGTCGCCGCGCGCCGGCGCGAATTCGGCATCCGCGTGGCGTTGGGCGCGCGGCGGCCGCATCTGGTGGGCGCCGTCGCCACGCGCATGGTGGGGAGCGTGGCCGCGGGTCTCGCCGCCGGCCTCGTGCTGGCGGTCTGGCTGGCGCGATTCACGCGACAGTTACTGTTTGGGGTGACACCATGGGACGCGGCGTCGTTCGTGCTTGCGATTGCGATGGTGGTGCTCTCGGCCGCCCTCGCCGTGGTTCGCCCGGCGGCGCGCGCGGCGCGAACTCACCCCGCGGACGCGCTGCGCGAGGAGTGAGGGAAACGGCAAACACAGCCGGCAGGTGCAACCGAAACCCACATGGCAGCCTTGTCGAGACAGGTATCTACAGGGGCTTGTCTATTCGCACAATTTCCGCACTTACTTTCGGCTATGCAATCAGTTATAGGTTCTGGAACGATCGTTCGGGTGTAGCATAAAGAAGTACTTACGAGGCGTGCAGAAAATAATATATGCCACAAAAACTAAGTCCTGACCTGATCGCTGCTGCGATCGAAGGATTCGAATATCAGAAAAGTCAGATCGACAGTCGCATTGCCGAGCTCCGATCGATGCTGCCCGGCGCAAAGGCCGGTGCGACGTCGCCGAGTGCCGCTCCAGTCCGGCGGAGACTAAGTGCCGCTGCGCGCAGAAAGATCGCCCTGGCCCAAAAGGCGAGGTGGGCGAGAGTGCACCGGGAGGCGAAGCCGGCGGCGCCGGCATCCGCTCCCGCCCCCAAGCACCGCATCAGCGAGGAAGGACTGAAACGGATCGCGGCTGCCACAAAGAAGCGGTGGGCTCTGAAACGCGCTGCTGCAGCCGCCGCCAAGCCGGCCGCAAAGAAGGCGATAGCGGCGAAGAAGGCACCGGCTAAGAAGGCTGCGGTCAAGAAGACTGCAGCTAAGAAGCAGGCGCCGGCCAGGAAAGCGGTGGTCAAGCCGGTTCCCACGCCCGAAGCTGCGCCGGTTGCTCCGGTAGTCGCATAGCGGCTCGGCCCGCGGGCGATTTTTGTACGCCCGAGGCAAGTCAGGGAGGCTGGTCGAGCCATGCCCGCAAATTTCCAAGCAGAGCTGCTGGCCTGTTTCGGCAGGCCTGTTGCCGAAAACCCTACCGGAGCCATGCAGGAAGCCGCGTTCACGGCTCTCGGCCTGAACTGGCGCTACCTGATGGTGGAGGTGCCTCCGGAAAAACTTCGCGATGCCGTGCTTGGCGCCCGGGCCTTCGGACTGCGCGGTTTCAATCTCACGATTCCCCACAAAGTTGCCGTGATGCAGCATCTGGACAGGATCTCTCCCGACGCCGAACTCATCGGCGCCGTCAATACCGTGCGCCGGGAGGGCGACAGGTTCGTCGGCGAGAATACCGATGGCAAGGGCTTTCTGCGCGGCGTGCGGATGGATGCCGGCATCGATCCGAAAGGAAAGCGCGTCATCGTTCTGGGCGCAGGCGGCGCGGCGCGCGCCATTCTGACGGAGCTGGCTCTCGCCGGGGCTGCCGACTTGCTCGTGGTCAATCGCTCGATCGCTCGCGGCGAAACGATGGTGCAGGATCTCGCCGGGAAAACCAAAGCGCCCATCCGTTTTCAGCCGTGGGCCGCCACTTACTCCGTGCCCGGCGACGCCGACTTACTCGTCAACGCCACCTCGATCGGCCTCTATCCGGATGTCTATTCGATTCCGCCGGTCGACCTGAGTGCCGCGCGTCCCGGCATGCTGGTCTGCGACGTGGTCTTCAATCCGCCGGACACGCTCTTCCTGCAGGCGGCGCGGCAGCGCGGCTTGCCCGTCCTCAACGGCCTGGCCATGCTGGTCTATCAGGGAGTGATCGGCTTCGAATTGTGGACCGGCAAAAAAGCGCCCGTGGATGTTATGACGCTGGCGCTGCGGGTGGCTCTGGGGCTTGCGCCTGCAGCGCCTGCAGAAAATCCGCCGCTGTGATCACCTGAGCGCGCGAGGGAAAAAGCCGCGTCAGCAGCGCGCTGTGTAACTCCGGATCCCGGTCCGCGCAGCAGTCCGCAATCACCGCCAGCCGGTAGTCGGCATCGCAAGCCTCCAGCAGAGTGGAAAGCACCACCCCGCTGGTTGCGACCCCGAACAGGACCAGAGTGTGAATCTCCTGGGCGCGGAGAATCATTTCCAGATCCGTGCCCGTGAAGGCGCTCACCCGATGTTTGGTGACGACGAGATCGCCTTCCGCGGGCCCCAGCGCCGGATGCACGTCGCCCGACGGTCCCTCGAAAAAGGCCTGGCGCTCCGGAGAGGACTTGAGGGCTGCGAACAGCACGTTCCGCGAGCTCGCCTCCGGCAGTCCGCGCCGGAACCCCACCTTAATATGAATTACCGCCATTCCCCTCTCCCGCGCAGTTTGCAGGACCTGTGAAGCGCGCTGCAGAAACTCCTCCAGCGGCTTCACATACACCGTGACAATCCCCGCCTGACAATCCATGGCCAGCAGCGCCGTGTGAGAGATATCGAAGGATAAGGCTTGACCCATGCGGTTAGTGTAGCGCGCGCTCTCTGCGGACTGTGGTAGATTCGCAAAGATATGAAGCTGATTCTCCTCGGTTTGCTGGCGGTCGCAGGGGCATTTGCCCAGAAGGTGGAAATCGAATTCGACCAATCCGTCGATTTCTCGAAATTCAAGACCTTCACCATTCGCGACGGGCGGCTGAACAGCAAGAACCCGTCGCTGAACAGCGAACTCGTCCGCAAACGCATCGATGCCGACATCGAGAAGTATCTCGAAGCGCGCGGGCTCGAGTTCACTCCGTCCGGCCGCAGCGATCTCAACATCCGTTACACCTTGGGCGCCGCCCGCGGCGTGCAGAGGGAAGCCTACCCGGCCGGATGGCGCGGCTGGGGCACGCGCGTCGTGCGCGTTCCTTACACGGAGGGCACCCTTGTGATCGATATGCGAGACCCCACTACGCGTTCGCTCGTCTGGCGCGCCGTCGCCCGTTCCGAGAAGAGTAACGCTGCGCAGGTGGAAGCCAAGCTCGATGACATGGTGAAGAAATCCTGCGAAAAATACCCGCCGAAGCCGAAATAAGCCGTGAGCCGTACTCGCGATATCGTGGTGATCGGCGCCGGCTCGTTCGGCGCCTGGATCGCGTGGCGCATGCGCCGCGAAGGTGCATCGGTTCTGCTCGTCGACGCCTGGGCGCCGGGCCATTCGCGCTCCAGCTCCGGCGGCGAAAGCCGCATCATTCGTATGGGCTATGGCGGCGAGGAGATTTACACCCGCATGGCCATGCGCTCCCTGGCGCTCTGGCAGGAGCTGTTCCAGGCAACCGGGCAGGCGTTGTTCCGGCGCACCGGCGTTCTCTGGATCGCGCGCGCCGGCGATCCGTACAGTGAGCTGACCCGCCGAACGCTGGATGCCGCAGGTGTGCGAACCGAAATCTTGACCGCCGCCGGTCTTGCGCTTCGCTACCCGCAGATGACGCTGGCGGACGAGAACGCATTCGGCATCTTCGAGCCCGATAGCGGTGCCCTGTTGGCCCGGCGTGCCGTGGCGGCGGTGGTGGAAGATTTTGTCCGCCAGGGAGGCGAGTATGCCACAGCCCCGGTGCAGCCTCCCTCCGGACGCGGCCGGTTGTCCGCGCTTGAGACCACTGACGGCGAACGGATCGCCGCGGGCGTGTTCGTCTTCGCTTGCGGCGCGTGGCTGCCGAAACTGTTTCCCGGGATCCTGTCGACCCGCATTCATCCCACGCGGCAGGAAGTTCTGTTCTTCGCTCCTCCTCCCGGCGACGCGCGCTTCGCTCCGCCGCGCCTTCCCGTCTGGATCGAATTCACCGATCCGCGCGGCCCGTATGGTTTTCCGGATCTGGAAGGCCGCGGCTGCAAGTTCGCCTTCCATCGTCTCGGTCCCGCGTTCGATCCCGATGCCGGCGATCGCTGCGTCGGCGATGGCAGCGTGACCGAAGCGCGGGACTTTCTGGCCGCACGCTTCCCGGCGCTCAAAGATGCCCCGCTCACAGAATCGCGCGTCTGCCAGTACGAAAACACGGCCAACGGCGATTTCCTGCTCGACCGCCATCCTTACCTGGAAAACGTCTGGCTGGCCGGAGGCGGCTCGGGCCATGGATTCAAGCACGGGCCCGCTGTCGGCGAATATCTGAGCGCACGGATGCTCGACAAGGCTCCCGCCGAGCCGCGTTTTGCGCTGGCAGAATGATCGCTGATATAACTTTCCACATGGTGTTCGCCAAACGTCTTCGCGAAGGAGTGCGCAGCGGAGCAATCACCTGCAGCGTCCGCATCTGGACGCGCCCGCATGTGAAGGCCGGTGCGCGCTACCGCATGGAGGAGGGGGAAATCGAGGTGGATTCGATCGTGCCCATCGGTTTTCCGGATATCACCCCGGCGTTGGCGCGGGAATCGGGCTTCCTTGGAGTGATCGATCTGCTCAAGGTTGCAAAGCATGGCCGGGGGGAGAATATCTACCTGGTCCGATTCCACTACGTGCCGCCGCGCGCGAAAGCCGCAAAGCGGCGAAAACCGGTGTGACGGCCGCCTGCCAACGTTGATTTCGGACTCACGCCTCCTGTAATTGTGTTTTGATATACGCAGAGGCACCTGGTTATTACTTTGCGATGCGTCTTCTGCGGCGGCGTCTTCCCCCCGCGCCATTTCACGTGTCCCCGGTGCGGGATTCACGGCATACTCGATGTACAGTACGACTACCGCGCGCTGGCCCGCCGCCTGACACGGCGGGTGTTGGCCGCCCGCAACGATCGTTCCCAGTGGCGATACCGGGAGCTGCTTCCGGTGCGGCCGGATTCCGCGGTGCCCGACCTTGCAGTGGGATGGACGCCCCTGACCCTCGCTCCCGGTCTGGCCCGCCACCTCGGCCTGCGCCGTCTCTTTCTGAAAGACGACGGCCGCAACGCCACCGGTTCGATGAAAGACCGCGCCAGCGCCGTCGGCGTTGTGAAAGCGCGCGAGGGGCGGCGCAGGATCATCGCCTGCGCCAGCACCGGGAATGCCGCGTCCTCCTGCGCCGGAATGGCCGCGTCCATGGGACTGCGCAGCGTGATCTTCGTTCCCGCGCGCGCGCCCGAGCCGAAGGTCACGCAATTGCTCATCTTCGGCGCTACGGTGCTGCGCGTTCGCGGCAGCTACGAGCACGCGTTCCAGTTGTGCCAGGAATCCTGCGAGAAATGGGGCTGGTACAACCGCAACTCCGGAATCAATCCTTATCTCGTAGAGGGGAAGAAAACCGTGGGTCTGGAGATCGGTGAACAACTCGGGTGGGATGCCCCGGATTGGGTAGCGGTTTCGGTGGGCGATGGCTGCACCGTCGCAGGTGTGTGGAAAGCCTTCCGCGAGTTGCGGGAACTCGGTCTTTGGGAGCGTACGCCGCGCATCCTGGGCGTGCAGGCAGAAGGCGCAGCTCCCGTCACCGCCTGTTTCCGCAGCGGAGAGCCGCTGCGGCCTATCGAGCCGGAAACCATCGCCGATAGCATCGCGGTGGGCGTGCCGCGCAACTGGAAGAAGGCGGTGCTGGCGGTGAAGGAATCCGGCGGAACCATGATCAATGTGAGCGACTCCGAAATCCTCGATGCCGTGCGCTATACCGGCCGCCTCGCGGGAGTCTTCGCCGAACCCGCCGCCGCAACCGCGGTCGCAGGACTGCGCCGGGCGGTTGCCGAAAGCATCGTCGGAAGGCGCGCCAGCGCGGTCGCCATCGTCACCGGAAACGGCCTCAAGGACATTCAGTCGGCCAAAACAGCAGCCGGTGAGCCGTTCGAAATCCCGCCCGGTGGCGATGGCCTTCAGGAAATTCTCGCCCGTCAGGAGCTGATCCCCGCATGACCCAACCCTCGCTGCTGATCCGCCACATCCACACGCTGGCGTCGATGGACGACCGCGGCACCGTGCTGCGCGGCGCCTCTTTGCTGATTTCCGGCGGCGAAATCCGCGGCATTCTGCCCTCCGGCGCAAGGCTGCCCCAGGTGGAACGCACCATCGATGGGCGCCACTTCGTCGCCATCCCCGGCCTCGTCAACACGCATCACCATCTTTACCAGACGCTGACCCGCGCATACGCACCCGCCGCCGATGCGGAGTTGTTCGACTGGCTCCGCGCGCTCTACCCTATCTGGGCGCGGCTCGATGAGGAAAGCGTTCACGCCGCCGCGCTCGCCGGAATCGCCGAACTGCTGCTCTCCGGCTGCACCACCACCACCGACCATCACTACCTTTTCCCGCGCGCGCATCCGAAGCTGCTCGATGCCGAAATCGCCGCCGCCCGCCGCATCGGCATCCGTTTCCACCCTACCCGCGGCAGCATGAGCGTGGGACGCAGCAAAGGCGGACTTCCGCCCGATTCCGTCGTGCAGAGCGAAGACCGGATTCTGGCCGATTGCGAACGAGTCATCGCCAAGTACCACGACCCCGCACCCGGATCGATGCTGCGCGTCGCGCTCGCTCCGTGCTCGCCGTTTTCCGTGTCGCCGCGCCTGATGCGCGCTACCGCCGATCTCGCGCGCCGGCGCGGCGTCCGCCTCCACACGCACCTCGCCGAAACCCGCGATGAAGAGGCGTACTGCCTGGAACGCTTCGGCAAGCGGCCGCTCGACCTGTTGGAGGACGCCGGCTGGCTCGCCTCGGATGTCTGGCTGGCCCACGGAATCTTCTTCAATCGCTCGGAAATCGCGCGCCTGGGCCGGGCCGGAGTGGGAATTGCACACTGTCCCACTTCGAATATGCGGCTGGGCTCGGGCTGTGCGCCCGTTCCGGCGCTGCGCCGCGCCGGGTGTCCCGTCGGGTTGGGGGTGGATGGCAGCGCATCCAATGACAGCTCCCACATGCTCGCTGAAGCCCGGCAGGCGCTGCTGCTGCAGCGTCTCCGCCACGGCGCCGCCGCGCTCGGGGTGGCGGACACGCTGCGCATGGCTACCGTGGAAGGCGCCCGTACGTTGGGACGCGACGATATCGGAACCCTCGAGCCCGGCAAGCGCGCCGATATCGCCCTGTTTGACCTGCGCGCTCTCGGATACAGCGGCGCGGGCGACCCGGTGTCTGCCCTGCTGCTTTGCGCGCCGGCTCGCGTCGCGACGCTCGTGGTGGACGGGCGGATCGTCGTGGAAGATGGCGAACTGCGCACGCTCTCGGTGGAACGAATTGTTACCCGGCACCGGCGCCTGGCGGCCAAATTGATTGTTTCAGACCTGTAATACTGTTATAGTCCAGGCAGGGCGACTCCATGTTCGAGTGCGTTGAAGCTTTCCACCGCCCTGCCTCTGTCCGCGAAGCACTGCGCCTGCTTCGAAACGGGAGAGGCAGCGCGCGAATCATAGCCGGATGCACGGATGTGCTGGCTGTTACCGGCGACCACGCGGACCGTTCGGTCCGGTTTCTAATCGATATCACCGGCGCCGGTCTGAGCTATGTTCGCAGACGCGGCAGCGCGTGGGCAATCGGCGCGACCAGTACCATGGCGGAACTCGAGGCGTCTGCCGAGGTGTGCGGCCTGGCCGGAGGCATCCTGGCGCGTGCCGCGGCCGCGTGCGGATCCATCGAGATCCGCAATATGGCGACGGTCGGCGGCAATATGGCGAACGGTTCGCCCGCCGCGGATCTGGCCGCGCCGCTCCTGGCGCTGGATGCGTCGGCCGTGGTTGCCAACGTACGCGGCCGCACGAAGATGCCGCTGGCCGCGTATCTGGCCTCCGCGCGGACGCGCGAGATGGGCAACTCGATCCTCGTCGAAGTAACCTTCGCGGATCCGCCGTGCAGCAAGCGGTCCGGCTGGTCGTTCCAGAAGTTCGGACGCACCGCCGTGGATATCTCGGTGGTGAACGTTGCCGCCGGCCTCGGGCTGGATGCGCGTGGGCGTGTCCAATGGGCCCGTATCGCCCTGGGTTCGGTGGCGCCGCTCCCCATGCGCGCGCCCGACGCGGAAGCCCTGATGGTGGGCCGCTCCTTCGACCGTGCGCTCCTGACCGAGGTCTCCGCGGCGGTCATGCGCGCCGTGCGTCCCATCGGCGATATTCGTGCATCCGCGGAGTACCGCCGCGAAATCAGCGGTGTCCTGACAGAGAGGGCGCTCGTGGAGTGCGCTTCGCAAGCGGGGTTGGCGATATGAAAACCATCGAACTGCGTCTGACCGTAAACGGGCAGCCCAAGCAGTGGGCCATTGCACCGGGCGCGATCCTGCTGGACGTGCTGCGGCGCGAAGGCTACTTCGGCGTGAAGCGCGGCTGCGAAACCGGCGAGTGCGGCGCCTGCAGCATTCTGTTGAACGGCAAATCGGTCAATTCCTGCCTCATGTTCGCCGCGCAGGCGGAAGGATGCGAGATCCTGACCGTCGAGGGCCTCGCCGAAGGCGAACGCCTCCATCCGCTACAGGAGGCCTTCCTCGATCACGGCGCCGTGCAATGCGGTTTCTGCACCGGCGGCATGCTTCTGGGAGCCAAGGCTCTTCTCGATCGCCAGCCTCACCCCAGCGAGGATGAGGTGCGCGAAGCGCTGGCCGGCCATTTCTGCCGCTGCACCGGGTATCAGAAGCCGGTCGACGCCGTTCTGGCCGTGGGCAAGCGCCGTTCCCACCCGAGGCGCAACGGGAAGGAGACCACCCGATGAACAACGGCCGCCTGGTTGTCGGTCATAATCTCCGCAAGGTCGATGGAGTCAAGCTGGTGACGGGCCGCCCGGCTTTCACCGACGATATCCAACTCCCCGGCCTTCTCTACGGCAAGATTCTGCCCAGCCCGCACGCGCACGCGCGCATCCGCCGCATCGATACGCGCAAGGCCGCGGCGCTTCCAGGCGTGCATGCCGTTCTTACGTATCAGAATGTGCCGCGCGTTCCGCACACCACCGCCGGCCAGGCGTGGCCCGAACCTTCGCCCTACGACACGTTCCTGCTGGATTCCAAGGTGCGGTTTGTGGGCGATCGCGTGGCGGCCGTGGCTGCCGAAAGCCGCTCCATTGCCGAGCATGCTCTCCGGCTGATTGAGGTGGATTACGAAATTCTGCCCGCCGTCCTCGAGATTGAGGACGCGATGGCGCCGGGCGCGCCCGTGATCCACGACGAGCCGGACGCCACCAAAATCTACGATGCCTCCCGCAATATCGCCGGCCACATCCACCGCGAAATCGGCAACGTGGACGAGGCCTTCCGCGAGGCCGAATACATCTTTGAGCGCCAGTTCCGCACCCACCGCCAGCAGCATTGCATGCTCGAGCCGCATATCACGATCTGCTGGCCGGATCCCGACGGGCGGCTGGTGATTCGCAGCAGCACGCAGGTTCCCTTTCACTGCCGGCGCCAGGTGGCCATGATTCTGCAGATCCCCGCCGGCCGCATTCACGTCATCAAGCCGCGCATCGGCGGCGGTTTCGGCGGCAAACAGGAGATGCTGCTGGAAGACATCTGCGGAGCGCTGGCCCTGGCTGCCCGCAGGCCGGTCAAGATGGAGTACACGCGCGAAGAGGAGTTCTACATGGCGCGCAGCCGGCACCCGCAGATTTTGAATCTCAAGATGGGGGTGAAGCGCGACGGCACCGTGATCGCAACTCACATGAAGGTGAAGGCTTCCACCGGCGCTTACGGCAGCCACTCCACCACCGTGCAGGGCAACACGGGCAGTAAAGTGCTGCCGCTGTTCCGTGCGCAGCACCTGCGGTTCGAATGCGACGTGGTCTACACCAACACGCCCGTGGCCGGTGCGTTCCGCGGCTATGGTTGTCCGCAGGGCTTCTTCGCGCAGGAGACCCTAGTGGACGAAATCTGCAACGAACTGAATATCGATCCCGTCGCGTTTCATCAGAAAAATGTCATCCGGCTGGGCGATCTCGACCGGCTCAGCGCGCAACTGGGCGAAGGCAAGGAGGGACTGCCTCGCGTCATCCGCAGCTGCGGCCTGCCTGAGTGCATGGAAAAGGCCGCGGCGGCCATCGACTGGAAGCGCAAGCGGGCGGCGCGCCCGCAGGCGGGCTATCGGAAGCGCGGCGTCGGCATGGCGTGCACCATGCAGGGCAGCGGCATTGCAGGCATCGACTGGGCATCCGCGTTCCTGAAGATGAACGATGACGGCTCCTTCTGCCTGCAGACCGGCGCCAGCGATGTCGGCGCGGGCGCCGATACCGTGCTTTCGCAGATCGCGGCCGAAACCCTCGGAGTGACGCTCGACCGCATCATCATTACTTCCGGTGACACCGATACCACGCCTTTCGACGTCGGCGCTTACGCATCCAGCACCACCATTATTTCCGGCGGCGCCGTCAAGAAGGCGGCGGAGAGAGTGCGCGGTCAGGTGCTGGCCATGGCGGCGAAGATGCTTGATGTGCCGGCCGAAAACCTGGACTGCGGCCACAACGAAGTCTTCAGCACCACCAATCCCGAGCGGCGCGTGAGCATCGGCGAAGTGGCCCTGCAGGCGCTCTACAAAGAGAAGACGCAGATCATGGACGGCGCGTCGCATTTCAACACCGATAGCCCGCCGCCTTTCTGCGCGACGTTCGCCGAGGTGGAAGTCGATACGCAAACCGGCCAGGTGCGCGTATTGCACCTGGCGACCGCGGTGGACCCCGGCGTCGCCATCAACCCCATGCAGGCCGAAGGGCAGGTGGAGGGAGCCGTCACCCAGGGTCTGGGCTACGCGCTGACCGAAGATCTGGTGCTCGACGATGCCGGCCGGCCCATGAACGCCAATCTCCTGGACTACAAAATCTTCTCGGCAAAAGATATGCCCAGGCTCACCACGATCCTGGTGACCACCAACGAGCCGCTCGGTCCCTATGGCGCGAAATCGGTCTCCGAGGTGCCTATCAACGGACCCGCGCCCGCTATTGCCAACGCCATCTTTCACGCCGTGGGCGTGCGGCTGCGCAAACTGCCGATCCGCCCTGAAGACGTGCTCCGCGCCTTGCGCGAAAAAGAAAAGGAACAAGAGGTTGTAACCGCCTGATGAATACAGCTACCGCCGAAACTATCGATCGCGCCCGTCTGGCCGCGCTCGCCGCATCGTACGAGTCCGACATGGTCGCGTTTCTGCGCGACCTGATCGCCATTCCCGCCGAGAGCTGCCAGGAAGGCCCGGTGATCGCCCGCATTCACCGCGAGATGGAAAAGGTGGGCTTCGATGAGATCCGCGTCGACGGCATGGGCAACATCCTGGGCCGCATCGGCTCGGGCAAGACCGTCATCATGATGGATTCCCACACCGATACGGTGGGCGTCGGCGACCCCGCTGAGTGGCAGTGGAATCCCTATCAGGGGAAGGTCGAAAACGGCTATATCTACGGTCGCGGAGCCTGCGATCAGCGCGGAGGGATGGCCAGCCTGGTATACGCCGCCAGAATGATCAAAGAGCTCGATCTCTCCGGCGATTACACCCTCTGGGTGGTCGGCTCGGTGCAGGAAGAGGATTGCGACGGCCTGCCGTGGCTCTACATTCTGCGCGAGGATGGAATCCGCCCGGATTGCGTGGTCATCACCGAGCCCAGCAAACTCGGCATTTATCGCGGCCACCGCGGGCGTATGGAGATCGAGGTCCATCTGCGCGGGCGATCCTGCCATGCGAGCGCTCCCGAGCGCGGCGATAACCCCATTTACAAGGCGGCGCGCCTGGCGGCCGAAATCGAAGAGCTCAACCGGCGCCTGCGCAATGACGCGTTTCTGGGCAAAGGCACAATCGCGGTGACGCAGATCCGCTCGCTTTCGCCCTCGCTCTGCGCCGTGCCCGGAGCCTGTTCTCTTCACCTCGACCGGCGCCTTACGGCCGGGGAGACCAAGGAGAGCGCCGTGGCCGAGGTGGCCGCGCTGCCTGCCGCGAAGGATGCCGAAATCGAAATCCTCAGCTACGATACCCCCAGCTATACCGGGCTGCACTATCCCATGGAGAAGTATTACCCCACCTGGGTGCTGGAGGAATCGCATCCGCTTGCGCAGGCCGCCATCGGCACGTTTTGCATGCTTTGGGATGGCCCGCCGGTCGTCGATAAGTGGACCTTCAGCACCAACGGAGTAGCTTCCATGGGGCTCATGGGCGTCCCGACCATCGGATTCGGACCCGGCGAAGAGGATGTCGCTCATAGCGTCGGCGAACGCATGCCCATCCGCCACCTGGTGGAAGCCGCGCAGTTCTATGCGGCATTTCCGCTCACTTACGTGGAAACCCTGAAGAAATTGCATGGCTGAGCTGGTCCCTATCCCTCTGCCGCTGCTCGCGCGGCGCGCGTTGTTGGAATACCGGCGCGAGAAGAAAATCTTCGACCTTCCCGAGAGCCGGTTTTTCCGCGGCTTTGCCGGGCTCGATCTCTCGGTGGACTTCCACGGACGCCGCGCCGCCACTCCGCTCGGTCCGGCCGCGGGCCCGCACGGGCAGCTCGCCCAGAACATCGTGCTTTCGTGGCTGGGCGGCGCGCGCATCATCGAGCTCAAGACCATCCAGGTTCTCGACGAGCTGCGGATTCCGCGGCCTTGTATCGATGCCGCCAACGTAGGCTACAACGTCGAGTGGTCGCAGGAGCTCAAGCTCGATCAATCCCTGCGCGAATACGTGGGCGCGGCCATGCTCATCGAAATTCTGAAGGCCGAAAAGCTGCCCGGCGAAAGCGTCCCGGCGGAAACCGTCTTCGATATGAGCGCCGGATACAACCTGGAGGGCATCCGCTCTCCGCGCGTGCGCTCGTGGATTCAATCCATGAAGAACGCGGGGCCGGTGATCGAAGAATTGCGCGCCACGCTCTCCGGCGACCTGGCGCGCTACCGCGATCTGCCGTTTCCCGCCTGCATCAGCGACACCATCAGCCTTTCCACTTTCCATGGCTGCCCGGCTTCGGAAATCGAAGGCATCGCGGAGTTTTTGCTGGAGGAGATGGGCTGCAACGTCTGTATCAAGCTCAACCCGACGCTGCTCGGCCAAGCCGAAGTCGCGCACCTTCTCCATGAGGTCCTCGGCTATCGAGAAATTCAGCTTCATGCGCCGGCTTTCGAAAACGACCTGCGGTGGGATGATGCCCTCGATCTGATTCCTCGCCTGCATCGCCGCGCCGCGGCGCTGGGCCGGAGCCTCTCGGTCAAGTTCTGCAACACGCTCGTGGTGAAGAATCACAAGGGTGTCTTCCGGGACGACCTGATGTATATGTCCGGCCCGCCTTTGCACGTCCTGGCGATGACGCTGGTGCGCAGGTTCCGCGAGCATGTCCCGCAGCCGGTCCCGATTTCCTTTTCCGGAGGCATCGATGCGCACAACTTCGCCGGCGCGGTAGCCATGAATCTGGTTCCGGTGACCACGTGCACCGATCTGCTGCGGCCCGGCGGATACGGGAGGCTGATCCGGTACCTCGAAAACCTGGCCGCCGCAATGCGCGAAGACGGCGCGGCGAACATTCCGGATTTCATCCAGCGCCACTCCACGCCCGATCCCACGTTTGACCCGCGCTACTGCTGGGGCCGCAATCGCGGGGTGCCGCGCAAGATCGGTTCCCGTCTCTGGCTCTACGATTGCATCAACTGTGATAAGTGCGTGCCGGCCTGTCCCAATGATGCCAACTTCGTCTACGAAACATCTCCCGCGGTGATCGAGTACGACAACTTCGAACTGCGGCCGGAGGGCGTCCGCCGCATGCCCGGCGGCGTGCTGCGCGTCGGGAAGGCCCATCAGCTCGCCAATTACGCCGACGCCTGCAACGAGTGCGGCAACTGCGATATCTTTTGTCCCGAAGACGGCGGTCCGCAGCGCGAGAAACCGCGCTTCTTCGGCAGCCTGGAAACGTACCGCAAATACGCCGGCGACAACGGATTTTTCCTGCCCGCGAGCCAGCCCGCAATCTACGGCGCCTTCGGCGGCAAAGCGTATCTGCTGGCTCTTGACCCGGCGGCGGACCGCGCGCATTTCGAGACCGAAGCCGAGGAAGTCGAAATCCGCCTCAGCGACAACCAGGCGCTCTCCTGGAAACCGAAGGCCGTCGCGCCGCCAGCGGTGCGCGTCCTTGACATGCTGCCCTATCTCAAACTCAGGCTGCTGGCCGAATCGGCCGGCGACCCGCGCCACGTCCATTTCGCCAACGTGGCCGCTCTATCGGAGGTCAAGTGTTAACCACTTCGCTCGTTGAAACGAAAAAGGCTCTGTTCCAAGGCCGCGATTGGATCACCACCCAGGAGTGGACGGATGCCGAACTGAGCGTGATGCTCGATGTCGCCGGTGATCTCAAGCGGAAATTCAAGGGGCGCATTCCCCATCGCTACTTGTCCGACCAGACCATCTTCCTGATGTTCTTCGACAAGAGCACGCGCACCCGCAACTCGTTCGAAGCCGGCATGACGCAGCTCGGCGGCCACGCCCATTTCCTCACCGCCGACGTGATGCAGGTCTCGCACGGGGAGAGCGCCAAGGATACGGGCATCATTCTTTCCAGCTACGGCCACGGCATCGCCATCCGGCACGACCTGATTCCAGGCGAAGGCAACGCCTACATGCGCGAAGTCGCCAGGTGGGCCGAGGTCCCGGTGATCAATATGCAGTGCGATATCGACCACCCCTGCCAGACGCTGGCGGACCTGATGACCATCCGCGAGAAGCGCGGCGGCAATCTGCGCGGGCTCAAGATCGCGGTCTCCTGGGCCTACGCGCCCAGCTACGCCAAGCCGCTCTCGGTCCCGCAAGGCCTCATCATGCTGATGCCGCGCTTCGGGCTGGACGTGGTGCTGGCCCACCCGCCGGAGTACAACCTGATGCCCGAAACCATGCAGGCGGCAGCCGAAAACGCGCGCTGCGGCGGCGGCTCCTTCCACGTCACCGACAGCATGGACGACGCCTTCCGCGATGCCGACATCGTCATTCCCAAGAGCTGGGGTTGCCTGGACACGATGGGCGCCAGGCCCGAGGAATCCCTGCGCATCGCGCGCCAGTATACCGACTGGATCTGCAACCCGCGCCGCATGGCCCTGGCGAAGCCGGATTGCCTGTATATGCACCCGCTGCCCGCCGACCGCGGGAACGAAGTCACTGACGACGTGATCGACGGCCCCAACTCGGTGGTCTACGCCGAAGCCGAGAACCGCCTGCACACGGCGAAAGCCATCATGGCGCTGACCATGGCGGATCGCGAGATCGAGTATGAAGTCTGACGCGATGCCGGCGCGCGGCGAAGGAAAGGAGCGGCGCACGCTGCCGCGCCCGTAATCCGCATGGCCGAGACACTGGTCATCGCTCTCGGCGGCAACGCCATCACTCGCCCCGGCGAGCCCGGCACCATTCCGCAGCAGTTCGCCCACACCGCGGAAACGCTGGAATCGCTCAAGTCGGTTTTTGAAAACGGCTGCGGCCTCGTCATTACGCATGGCAACGGCCCGCAGATCGGCAATATTCTGATCCGCGTGGAAGAAGGCGACCGCCGCGTGCCGCACCTGCCGCTGGACACCTGCGTCTCCGATTCGCAGGGCGGCATGGGGTACATGATCCAGCGCGTGGCGCAGGAAATGTTCCGCCGCGAGAGGCTAAACCGAGGCATCGCAACCGTCATCACCCAGGTGGTGGTGGAATCGGGCGACCCCGATTTCGCCCATCCCAGCAAGCCCATCGGCGAGTATTACAGCCGCGAGCAGGTATGCCGGCTGCAACAGGAGCGGCCCCACTGGGAGATCCACGAAATCGACCCCGGCCGCTTTCGCCGCGTGGTTCCCTCGCCGCGTCCTATCGCGATTCTCGAACAGGGGGCCATCGCGAGCCTGGTAGACGCCGGCGTCGTGACCATCGCCTGCGGCGGCGGAGGAATTCCCGTGGCCTGGCAGGGAGATCGCCTGGTCGGTGTCGAGGGCGTGGTCGATAAGGACCTGGCCTCCAGCCTGCTGGCGACCAATATCGGCGCGCGCAAACTGATCATCGTCACCTCCGTGGATCGGGCCGCCATCCGCTTCGGCAAGCCCGATCAACGATGGCTCGGCGCGATCAGCGTCCGCGAAGCCCGCGAATTCCTCGCGGCCGGGGAATTCCCGCCGGGCTCGATGGGTCCCAAAATCGAAGCCGGCATCGATTTCGTCGAACGCGGCGGACAGGAGTGCATCATCACTTCCACCGAACACGTCGCCCGCGCGCTCGAAGGCTGTGGCGGGACCCGCATTGTGGGAGAGCGGCCATGATCGTTGCCAACGCGCGCATCCTCACGTTCGATGCCGCCGACCGCGTGCTCGATTCCGCCGGCGTGGAAATTCGCGCCGATGGCTCCCTCGGCGCCATCGGTAAACTGCCAGCCCGCGGAAAGACCGAGCGCGTCATCGATGCCGGCGGGCGCCTGCTGATGCCCGCCCTCATCAACTGCCACACCCACCTGTACAGCACGCTGGCGCGCGGCATCGCCATCCCCGGCCGCGCGCCCCGAAATTTTCCCGAAATTCTGCGCCGGCTGTGGTGGCGGCTCGACCGCGCCCTGAATGAGGACGATATGTACCACAGCGCGCTCGTGGGCCTCATCGATTCCGCAAAGTGCGGCGTGGCCACTCTCATCGATCACCACTCCAGCCCCAATGCCTGCGCCGGCAGCCTGGACCGCATCGAGCAGGCCTTCCGCGAAGTGGGGCTGCGCGGCGCACTGTGCTATGAAACCACGGACCGCAACGGCAGCCGCAAAGCGCTCGAAGGAATCCGCGAAAACGTCCGCTTCCTGGAGCGAGCGCGCAAGTTCCGCGACGGTATGATCGGCGCCAGTTTCGGATTGCACGCGGCGTTCACCCTCAGCGACAGTACGCTGCGTGCCTGCGTCGAAGCCAATCAGGGCGCCGGCGCCGGTTTCCACGTTCACGTTGCCGAAGACGGCTGCGACCGCGGCGCCGTCCGCCGCCTTGCGAGAGCCGGCGTGCTCGGCGAACGCACGCTTGCCGCGCACTGTTTGCACGTCAGCGGAGCGGACATGGCGACCCTGGCCCGGCGCCATGTGAAGATCGTGCACAATCCGCAATCCAACTGCAATAATGCGGTGGGCGCGGCCCGGCTGGGGGAACTCGTGCGCAGCGGTGCAACGGTCGGGCTGGGTTCCGATGGCTACTCGCCGCGCCTGTGGGAGGAATTTCAGACCGCCGTGCACGTTCAGAAAGTGCGCACGCGCGATCCGCGCGCCGGATTCGCCGAAGCCTGCGCGGCGCTTCGCAACAACCGCGAAATCGTCCGCGGCATCTGGGGAATGGACGTCGGCCGCATCCAAGCCGGCGCCCGCGCCGATCTCGTTCTGCTGGATTACTTCCCGCCCACGCCGCTCCGCTCCGAAAACATTGCCGGCCACCTGCTCTTCGGCATTGCGCACGCGCCGGTGAATTCGCTCCTCGTCAACGGACGCTTCGTGGTACGGAATGGCCAGTGCGTCACGGTGGACGAGCGCGCGGTGGCGGAAAAGGCCGCCGCGCAAACAAAATCTCTCTGGAGAAGATTCGAAAACCTATGTCACAGTTGATTCCCGGACCCACCTATCAGGAAATGTTCGACCCGCGCGGTTTGCCGCAGCCGCTCCGCGAGAAGGCCGCCTCGGCGCGCGCCCACGAACTCGACCCCGCCAACCTCTTCAACATCACCTGGCGCTCGCCCGCCGGCGAAATCCGCTGCGAGGCCCTGCCCAAAGAGCTCACCGGCGTGGAAGCGAACATCCTCGTGCTCATCGGACGGCATTTTCCTTCCGGCAGTCACAAGGTCGGGCCGGCCTACTGCACCCTGCTCGAAGGCGAACTGGCCGGCGAAATCGCTCCCGGCGCGAATACCATCATTGGCCCTTCCACCGGCAATTTCGGAATCGGCACGGCCTATATCGCGCACCTCAAAGGGTACTCCGCCGTGGTCATCATGCCGGATGGCATGAGCGCCGAGCGCTATGCAAGGATCCGCCAGTACGGCGGCGAGTTGGATCTTACTCCGGGAACCGAGAGCGATGTCATTCTCGTTCTGGAGCGCACCGAACACTTTAAGAAGGACCCGCGCAACAAAGTTCTGGCGCAATTCGAACTGTTCCCGAATTACCGCTTTCACCGCTATGTCACCGGCCGCAGCGCGCTCGAAGCCGCGCGCAAACACGGCAACGGACGGGTGGCGGCGTTCGTCGCCGCTCCCGGTTCGGCCGGCACACTGGCCGCGGGGGACGAGATCAAGGCCCACTACCCGGACGCCGTGGTCTGCGCGCTCGAGCCCAGGGAATGCTCCACCCTGTTCAACAACGGTCGGGGCACGCATCGCATCGAAGGCATCGGCGACAAGATGGTCACCCTGATTCACAACGTTTTGACCACCGATTACGTGACCCTGATTCACGACGACGATTGCGTGATCGGCCTGGAACTGCTCGAATGCCGCGCGTCGCAGCTCGAAGAAATCCTGGGACTGCCGCACGCCGCGCTGCGCCGCCTGCAGGGCATGATCGGAATTTCGGGAATCTGCAACGTGCTCGGAGCAATCCGCATGGCCCGCCACCTGAAACTCGGCGCCGAAGACAACGTCGTGACCATCGCCACGGATGGCTTCGACCGCTACCCGTCGGTGCTGAAAAACCTCGAGCAGCGCCTGGGCCCGATTCCCTCCGGCCGCACCGCCGACTGGTTCGAGACGATCTTTCGCTCGACCGACCCCGGCGCCATCCTCGATGTGACTTCCGCGGCGCAGAAGAACCGTCTCTTCGGATACAAAGAGGAAGTCTGGAAAAGCTTTCACTATTCCCAAGCCTATCTGGACAGCATGAAATCGCAATCCTTCTGGGATGCCGAGGCCGAGAAGGTTTGCGCCGTCGATGCCGCCCTGCTGCGCACGCGCCGCTCTCCGGTATCGTGAGAGGCGGGCGAGCGGTAGCTGACGACCGCCGCCCGGTGAGTTCCTGGTCCGCGGTAACGCCGCGAACCGCAACACCGGCTGAACCATCACTGCCCTCCACCACGAGACACTGACCGATTCGCCGGCTTATCCCTGTCCCGCCGGGAGAAATACGCCGCGGAAGCGCTCGCGGGCATCTCAAACACCAGAGTGGAGGGGTCCTCCCGAGGTTGGAGAAGGAGGCAAGTATGGGAGGGACGATATTCGATTCGTTGCTAAACCTCGTAGACAACCGGAGTATCGGTGAGGTTGCTCACGCTCTGGATCAATCTCCACAAGGGGTTTCGCGAGGAATCGAACCCTCGATAGCGGCATTGCTGGGAGGGTTGGCGAACAAGTCAGGCGACCCAACTGCACTGCGAAAAATCCTTGATACGGCTCAAAGTACCGGGACGGTGTCCTGGTCGCAGGCCGCAAGCGCTGCAACCGACCCGAATTCGTCGCTGATGGCGGCGGGCAAACGCCTGCTCCCGGCGCTATTCGGAAACAGCGAGAATGCCGTCACAAGTGGAATCAGCCGGGCCTCCGGCTTGTCATTTGAGGCGATTTCCACGCTACTGACCATGGCAGGACCTGTGGTGGTGGGCTTCCTCAGCAAACACGTGCGCGATACCGGGATGAATATGAACGGTCTCGGCGCGCTCTTGCAACGCGAAAGCGGCAGCCTGCGAGGCGCTTTGCCCGCCGGGTTAAGCGAGATCTTCTGGCCTGGCAAGAGGACCGCGGAGACGGTTTCCCCTGTTGTCGCGCAGGCGGTAAAAAAGGAAACGTCCTCCCGGTGGCTGATTCCGGCGCTCTGCGCCGCCGGACTGGCGTTGGGTTTGATCTGGCTGCTCGGCCATGCACAGCGGCCGACGGTGGCGCGACTGGCGCCGGTTCCGACGGGAGAGGCAAGCCGCCTCGCAATTCCCGCCCCCAACCTGACATGTACGCTCCCCGCTACCGTAACCCTGCCGGAGGGCGGAGCCGAATCCCGCTTGCTGGCTTTCGTGCAGGATCCCAACACCGGAGTTTCCGCGACCAACTGGTTTAATACAGATCAGTTGTCGTTCGATACCGGGTCAGCCCGAATTCGGCCGAATTCAGAGGCAGAGCTCACCAACATCGCGGCGATTCTTACCAACTGTCCGAACGTTCGCATGACGATCGCCGGCTACACCGATAATGTCGGCACTGCCGAAGCGAATCTTCGCCTGTCTCGCGATCGGGCCAATGCCGTTGTGGGCGACCTGGTCAACAAGGGTGTTTCCCGGGACCGCCTGGCCGCCAAAGGCTACGGGGAGGAGAACCCGCTCGCGGATAATGCCACCGAGGAAGGCCGGGCCCAGAATCGACGGGTTGCCATGCTCGTAACACAAAAGTGAATTCTCGAGTAACCGCGAGAGATCACGAACAGTCGCAACTCGCAAACATAAGCTGCTTCCTATGAGGAGAAGGATATGACTTACGAGAAGATAGTAACGCTTTATGACACCGCGGACCATGCCGAGGCCGCCCGGCGTAACCTCGAAGCGGCGGGCTTCCCGTCCAGAGAGATCAGCATGATCACAAGCAAGACCTTGTCCCTGGCGGGCGACAAACTCCGCGAGCCAGGCTTGTGGCATCGACTCTTCGGACGGGAGATTCAACAGCACGAAGCAGCCCTGTATGGCCGGTCGGTCGACGCCGGAGGCGCCGTCCTGACGGTCCGTGTGCCGGAAACCGACATAGCCAGGGCAACCGCCATTTTGAACGCTCATCAGTCCGTCGACATATTGAAGCGTGCGGAACAGGAAGGATTGATTCGTGAGGTGCTGACAAAGAAGGCTGCGGAGGTAGCCCCGGCCGCGGCCACACTGGCAGCAGGGAGCTTAGCCCCGGGAGAGGAAATACTTGCTCTGGCCGAGGAGCAGATAAACGTCGGGAAGAGGATAGTCCAGGAGGGCGCCACGCGCATTCGCCGTTTCGTTACCGAGAAACCGGTGGAGGCTCAAGTAACGCTGCATGAGGAGCACGCACGCGTGGTCCGGCGGGCAATCGCCGATCCCAATTACATACGGAACATCGACTGGACCGACAAGACGATTGAGATCGCTGAATCGGCCGAGGAGCCGGTCGTCACAAAGTCAGCTCACGTCACCGAAGAAGTCGTCGTGCAAAGGGAAGGCAGCGATCATGTGACAACGGTGCGCGACAAGGTGCGCCGCCAGCAGGTCGAAGTGGAGCACGTAACCACCGGGCCGGTTACGAAGAAATAACATCTGGCGGCTGGCTCTGCGAAAGAACCAGAGCCGGCCGTCTTCCGTAAAAGGAGGCAGACCGGACGCCTATAAAGAGCAATCGAGGTGCCGTGCCCGGCGCGCAGGGCCCAGAGCAGCTACTCTGTAACCATCCCTATCGATCCAAGCCAAATCTCCACCAACCTAGGCCATGCGGTCACGGCAAACTTCGTACGTCGCAGGCCAAAAGCGTGGCCGCCTTGTGCGCCCGCCCGCCGAAAACCCGAGCACTCCAATTCTGTGCGGATCGATGTGCCACTCTGCGGCGTGGAATCGCACCAGCCCCAGTGTCCTCTGCGCGTCTTCCAATGCCATTGATGATTTCGGATATGGTCCCGATCTCGGCTCCTTTCCGTCGCCCGGCACGCGATACTTTGACAGTACGCAGGTGATTCCTTTCGCCGTCAGCCAGTCACAGACTTCTGTGCCTTCGAGATCGATAGCCAGTATCGAATACCCGCCGCCGGGGAAGACAACTACAGCCGTCCCAGTATTCTTTCCAGTCGGTGAATAAACTGTCATCGTCGGCTGCGACACGGGCCCTATGTATGTCCACGGCTTACCGGCAACCAGATGGTCCTTCTCTCTGGTCACGGAGGTCTCCGGGCCGGTTATCGGTTGCGCATCAGGCGGTGTACCGGGCCATATCGCCACTTGTGTGTACCCCGACGATGGCTGCCATGCAGATGCCTGCGCACTCAGGGCGGCAGGGGCAAGGAGAGCGAGCAAAGCGAGAATCGAGCGTCTTGTCATGATGAGGCCGGAACCAGAATACAGCAGGCCGAAATCGTCTTTGAACTCCCCATACTATGGTGACGGGACAAGGCGGACCGGACGCCTATATCAGAGCAATTGGAGATTACTGAGATTGGCGCGCAGGGGGCGCGCACGTTGCGCGCGGTCTGCCGCCCGCAGTCGAAGCCACCGGGCGTCAGCGCTTCGAATCGTAGATAGCCACCCGGTCCATCGCGGGCTTGATCGCCAGCGCCTTTACCGCTATTACAATCCCAACGAATGCGATCAGCGCGGCGAGAATCGTGTGCCCTTCGGCGATCCATACCGTGATAATCATTGCCAGCGCGCTGTTCGCCAGCCCGAAGGCACGAAGCCAGGGCGCAAACTTGCGGACCTCCATAAGAAGGAATTCCGTGTCCAAACTCCCCGCGAAGAATAACACGGCGGCCATGACGGATTGAATGGTGCTGCAGAGCAAAATCGAGAAGAACAGCGCCACGCTCCCTTCTCCGCTTGTCACGTTCTTGAACCGCCAGGCCAGATACACGAGCACGGCGCACCGCAAGCACATCCCGATATGCAGAAGTTTCCAAAGCCGGTACTGTCTGTCGCCAGCCGATCCGAAAAGCTTTCGTATCAAGCCGGGCTGTTCTTCCCGCGTCGCCGCCGCTTGGCCGGCCGCCTGCGAGGCGTGCGACAGCTTGCCCGTGGCGGAATCCTCCCTTAATTCTTCGAGCGCTAGCTTAATATCGCCGGCATGCTGTGCGCGCCGCTCCAGGTCCTTACGCAAGCAGCGTGAGATGATTTTCTCGAGTTCAGCGGGCAGATCCGGCGCGACCTCTGCCAGCGGCGGCGGCTCCTTGTGCAGGATTGCTGCAAGCGTCGAGATCTTGTTTGCACCTTCAAATGGCCGTCGGCCGGAAACCATCTCGTACAGCACCGAGCCGAACGAAAAAATATCGGAACGCGCATCCACCTTCTTGCCCTCGGCCTGCTCGGGGGACATGTAGGTAACGGTGCCGACGATCGTACCTTCTTCTGTCTGAACGTCTTCTCGATCGATCATCGTTGCCGTTCCGGCCTCGGAATCGACATCGGCATTGAGAGTCGTTTCGGTTAGCTTGGCTAAACCGAAATCCAGCAATTTTACGCGGCCGTCCTCGCCGACAATAATGTTGGCCGGCTTGAGATCGCGATGCACAATTCCGGCCGCGTGGGCCCGGGAGAGGGCGTCTGCAACCGGAATCGCATATTTCAGAGTGTCCCTCAGCACCAGTCCGCCCTTGCCGATCAAATGGTCGAGCGTCTTGCCATCGACGAACTCCATGGCGATGTAATCCGTGTCGCCCCAAGAGCTGATGTCGTATATGTGGACAATATTCGGATGGTTCAGCGCCGAGGCCGCCTTCGCCTCCCGTTGGAACCGTCGCCTGCGCTCGGGGTTGGTGGTCGCATCGGCACGCAGGACCTTGATGGCTACCGGCCGGTCGAGATGCGTATCTAAGGCCCGATACACCACGCCCATTCCGCCCTCACCGAGCTTTGCTTCAATTCGGTAATGGCCAAGCGCCCGGCCGATCATAGCCCATGGTAGGACTCGCTCGCAAGGGAGTCAACGTTTCAGATAAACTGATTCTGACGCGAGCCATTCTTGCTCATCGTGTCGTTTAATACCATGCCAGGCAGTGAGCGCTACCAGTTCGGCGAATTCCTGCTAGAGGTTGCGGAGCGCCGCCTCTCCCGCGCCGGACAGCCGATCCGGTTAGCGCCCAAGGCGCACGACGTCCTGATCGTGCTGTTGCGCCGCGCTGGCGGCTTGGTCAGGAAGCGGGAATTGCTCGTGCAGGTGTGGCCGGAGGCGATTGTCGAAGAAGGTATCCTGGCGGTGCATATCTCGGCACTGCGCAAGGCGCTTAACGGCGGAGGCGCGACACAGTACATCGAGACGGTTTCCCGTTCCGGGTATCGATTTGCCGCGCCTGTGACCGAATGGCATTCCACGCAGCCGGCGGCTGAGATTACGGAACTGTGCAACCGCGGGAGGGGCCATCTCCGGGCGGCTTCAATGTACGAGGTGCCAAAGGCGCTGGCTGCTTTTCGCGCCGCCGTTGCACTGGACCCGGCCTGTGCCGCTGCCCATGCCGGGCTGGCGCTCGCTTGCTGCGCACAGGCGCAGTTTCGAGTGGCACCGTTTTCCGAGGCCTACGTCCAGGCCAAGACGGCCGCGCTCCGGGCATTGGCCATGGATCCGTCATGCGCCGCCGCTCAGACGGCCTTGGGCGCTGTTTTATTCTTTAGCGAGTGGGACTGGTTGGCGGCGGAGCGCAGCCTGCGACGCGCGCTCGATCTCGACCCCCAACAGACGGAGGCCTACCTGCTGTACGGGCAAGTGCTGGAAGCACTGGGGAAGTTGGACTCCGCCCTCGCTATGAAGCGAAAGGCTCTGGAATTGGAGCCGCACTCTTCACTGGTGCATTTCTCGTTTGCGTTCTCGTACTGGAATCAGCGTTGTTACGATGAGGCAATCGATTGGGCGAACAAGACCTTGGCGCTAGACCCCGCTCATCCGCATGCGCGGGAATTCCTCGCCGGCGCCTACATGAAGAAGGGCGATTTCCAGAGGTGGCTGGACGAAAATGTGGCGCACGCCCAGTTGCACGGTGTTCCCACCGCCGCCCTCGAACCCCTCAGAGAGGCTTACGCAATCGGCGGACGGGCGGGTCTGGCCAAGCTATTCGTCGAGCGCGCTTCACGGCAGCCGGCAGCGTTTCCGCCGATGCAGTTGGCCATTTATTACGCCGAAATCGGAGACTTGGACTCAGCCTTCCAACACCTGGAACGCGCGATCGATAGCCGCGATCCGAGCCTGGTGTATCTGGCGGTAGCGCCGCAGTGGGACAGCTTGCGTGCGGACCCCCGGTTTCTTCAATGCCTGGGACGGATGGGGTTGATCCCAACTCACCAAAATTAAGCGAATCTTAGCGGTTTCTTCAGGACTTGCTCCGATGGTTGCGTGTACTCTTCCTGGTATGCCTACTGACATTGAGCGGGAAATTCTAGCCCAGGAAGAAGCCCTCACCCTGGCCACACGAACGCTGAACATCGACGCCCTCGACCGGGTCTACGCCGATGACATTCTAATGACCGGTGTCCTGGGCGAAACGTGCGGCAAAGCACTCCTCATGGACGAGGCCAGACGCGGTGTTGCCCAGCGCGAGAGTGCAGCCACTGCCGGAAAGCAGTTCGAAGGTTCTTATGACAAGGAGGACATCAAGGTCGTGTTGCTGGGCGATACCGTCGTCACCGGCTACCGATTTGTGGTGAAGATGAAGGGGCCTGGAATCGATGTGCATCGGCGGTACCGAACGACGAACGTATGGGCCAAGCGGGATGGGAACTGGCAGATAGTGGCCGCGCATACGGCGTTCGTTCTGGGTCCGAAGCAGGTCGCAAGTCTGGAAAAGGAAGGGCCTCCAAGCGCCGAAGGCGCCTAAATCGAGAGCCGTTACGAGCGCATCCTCTTCGGTGTCTCAAGCCTAATCATGGACGAGATGGACCTGTGAGCGCATCGTCGCCCGCTCCGAGGCGTTATCTTGCCGTCTAAGGCCCGATGGTAAGAGTTGCCCTGCCGCCAAGGGGCCCGGCGGCCGGAAGTCGCGAAAATCCCCTTGAGTTTCAGGCGCCACCCGAGCCATGAATCGTGTCGTAAGGACAACACCACCCGATACGAGATCATCGGCGAGGGCCAGTACCGGCGAGGTGCCGCGCGAGAAGTTGGTGTGGGCCGACACGGGCAGGCGGCTGATCGATGGCCGCGCCGAATGGTAGGTGGCGACGGATGGCACGCATCGCATACGGCATGTGCAACGTGGTAACGGGTGACGACTCGACGAGCTACCGTCGCTCCGACAACAGCGAACCAGCACCGCAGGTAACGATGCCGCACCTCCGCGCCCGCGTGACGATTCACGAGGCGAAGGCGCTGGCCGAGGATCTCGCGCACGCAGCGGGCGAGATCAAACTGGAGGAGGTCCGGACGAAGCCAGTTGATGGAAAGGTCATCGCAAGCGCCTGAAAATGTCCGCGGCCGAGTTCTCACGGGCGCATGTGATCAGCAAGCGCACGCCACAGGAATGAAGCAGGACTGTGAATCGGGATCTGCCTCCGCAATTGGCATAGGGCCTGCACTTGAATCGTGGGCCAGTGCAGACTCGAACTGTGGACCTCTACCGTGTCAAGATGGGAAATGCCCTTTGCGCTTCAAAACGCGCTATGCCCGCCGGCGCTCCTTGGCCAGCCTTTCGGCCAAAAACACCTTTAGCAACGATTGGTAGGGCACGTCCTTCTTGTTCGCTAGGACCTTGAGGTCCTCGATCATGGACACGGGCAACCGCAAGGAGATCGTGTGCAAAGTGGGCTTCAGGTTCGGAAATTTGCGTCGCCGGGCGGCACGCCAGTCGACGAACTCCGTCGAATCGCGATTGGCCCAGAACGCACGCTCCTCATCCTCGGACCGAAACTCAGGAATCGGCTTCATTTTCGTGTTTGGCATAGACATCTCGTTCTGTTCGACTCATGTCTCTGGCGGAAATCACGTGGATTAACAGCTTGCGGATCGTGAAAACAAGAAACAGGTACCGCCCCTCGCTGGTCTGGCCGAGTGCGTAATAGCGTTTCTCCCGCTGAGAATGCCTGGGATCGATGCGCACGACAAGTGGCTCATTGAAGAAAACATCTTCCGCCTCGTTCGGACTGACGCGATGGCGCTCCCAGTTCTTGTATTCGTTGCCTTCATCCCATTCCAAACCGGTACAATCAGCCAGCGGGTCCTTACGTTCCGCCACACTTTTAGTATATGCCTGCCATATACAATCGGGACACCGTATCACTTCCCGCGCGAATCGCGCTCGTGGGTGCCTGTTTACTGCCGCCCGGCACGGGTCATGATGGAAGCGAGTGCACCTCGCCCGCCGGGTCCGGATCTCGTACGATCGCGACAGAGCAAGTACCCCACGCGCAAAATCTGACGGACGTTCTGAACATGATGGGAAACTACTCCGGGCGAGCCGCCATCGATAAGACAGGCCTCGCCGGCCAGTACGATTACAACCTTGTATTCGCGAACGATGCCGCGGGCGAACCTGAAGCCGATCCGCAGCCGTTTCCGTTCGCGATTGTGCAGCAACTAGGCCGCGGCTGGAGCCCGGCAGGGCTAAGGCCCGGACCTTGTATATCGATCGCGTCCGCGGCACGCACCTGTCTCACTTCGCGAAACCCACCTGGCCGTGTCACGCCCAAAGCCAAGGTTTGGGTCGGGAATCGACAGCTTACGGCAGATCCTTTTGGCCAGCAGGTTCGCGATTTCGGAGTGGCGCGGAATGGCTTCGGCCTGTCCGGGGGACTCTCCCATAGGCTGTGCTCTTTGCCCTCCCGACGCACGACACAGCCGTGCCGACGCAGGTGTCGGAGTAGCCCTTCACGCTTCATCCGACGATCACAAGGTCCTGTCCGGTGTCCGGCGGAATCGAGCGCAACGATTCCTCCCGCCTATGCTCAAGAATGAGGGCGATTGCCTCCCGGAGATTCGTTGAGCACTCTTCACGAGACTCGCCTTGGCCGTTTACCCCGGGGCACCGCAGGTAACGATCCTGCACCTCCGTGCCCGCTTGACGATTGACGAGGCGAAGGCGCTGGCCGACGGTCTCGAGCGAGCAGTCGCGGCGGCAAGCATGGAAGGAGCCCTCTTTGGCTCGGCTCTTTGTGGGAAGGCAGAGTTCGATATCGAGTGGTGGGCCTGTGCAGACTCGAACTGCAGACCTCTACCGTGTCAAGTAAGAGGCCCCAGCCCACTTTTCATTTTCGTATCTATCACTTACCGGGGTCCAATAATCGCCGACCCAGGACCCCGGGGTCCAAACGCCGTTCCAATCGCGACAGTCCGGACCCCAACTGCTCTGGCAGTATAACACGCGCGTAATCAGCAGTTTGCCAGCCGTGCCAGCCATGACAGCCTAAAACGGACGTTCTGCTCTCTCCCCTCACCATACTATGGTGACGGGACAAGGCAGATTGGACGCCTATATAGAGCAATCGGAGATGCCACGCCCGGCGCCAACGGGGGCGCGTGTTGCGCCCGGCCTGGCGGGCCGAACAGTGCTAGGATGGCGGCACGCCAGGGTCCGACATAGCCACAACACAGCCGCGTGAAATGGCTTGTTTCGGATAACGGCGTTTTCCTGGCGTTAGAGGAACGAGCGGATCCAGCGACGGTGCCGTTCTTCAATGTGTGAAGACGGCGAACGCAAACGCCGCGAATACGCAGGTCAAAGCTGAAACGACCGCGACGCGGCCTGCATAGGATTCCCGCCTCGCAGTCGCTGCGCATGCGAACACGACGTTGGTCACTACGCTGATGAAAGCGACCGTAGCGTAAAAAGGGAACACGGCCAGCGCCCCAAACCCTAAGTTCTCGTGCCATCGAGCGAAGGTCACCAACATGAACCCCAACATCAACAAGGAAACCACAACGGAGGCTCCCGTGAAGGCCGGCGTCCGCTCTTGAGATAGGATCTCGTCTATGACCCCAACCCGCTTCGGCATACACGGATGGCTGTCACGTTTTTGGCGGGACCAAAGGACGAGATATGTGCCTGCGCTATAGATCATCAGATTGATAACCGCGGCCAGCCAGTACTGGTGTGGCCCCGTCGCACCCAGCAGGGCTGCGAGCAGACCGGCCGGGATTAGCAGAAGATAGGCCGGCACGGCCCATTGGGAGTGCGAGGCACCGAGCAACAAAACTAGAGACGTAACCGAGCAGCCAACGGCGAGGGCGAGCAATGCTCGTTTGAATGCTGCGGCGGCGACTGAGAGCATCGATTCGATAGTACCTCGCATCCACTTGGGCCGGTTGCCGGCGTTACCGAAAACTGACCCGCCAACCACTTGGCCGTATCACGCCCGATGCTGAGACTGGCGGGCGGCGAATTTCCCCTTGAGGTTCGGGCCACACCGAGCCATGAATCGTCGTGTATGGACAACACCACCCGATACGAGATCATCGGCGAGGGCCAGTACCGCGTATTGGCGCATGGCTGGTGGGCCGATGTGGAATACCGATGGGATCGCGCGACCGACGATTGGCGCGTGATGATCCTCGACACGAACGGCTATGGCCGCATCTCCCTGTTCGATATCGTGCTGGCCGCCAACGATGTGATCGGCGGCGGCGAGGTGCCGCGCGAGAAGTTGGTTTGGTCAGACACGGGCGGGCGGCTCATCGACGGCCGCGCCGAATGGTAGGGGACGACGATGACACGCATCGCATACGGCATGTGCAACCGTGGTAACGGGCGACGACTCGACGAGCTACCGTCGCTCCGACAACAGCGAACCAGCACCGCAGGTAACGATCCTGCACCTCCGCGCCCGGCTGACGATTGACGAGGCCAAGGCGCTGGCCGACGGTCTCGAGCGAGCAGCCGCGGCGGCAAGCATGGAAGGAGCCCTCTTTGGCTCGGCTCTTTGTGGGAAGGCAGAGTTCGATATCGAGTGGTGGGCCTGTGCAGACTCGAACTGCAGACCTCTACCGTGTCAAGGTAGCGCTCTAACCAACTGAGCTACAGGCCCTTCGGAGGGGTTGAAACCAAAGTATAGCACGCGCTTCCGCCGCTCACGCCGCGGCCGGAGGGAATGTCTCGCCCAACGCCGCCAGGGCCTCCGGCATGGTTCGATATACCGGCACGATCGAGTTGATCTGCGTCATTGTCAGCATCTGCAGAACCCGGCCCGGCACGGCCACCGACACCAGTTTGCCCCCCGCCTCCTTTAATTTGCCGCTCGCCAGCGCCAGCATGCCGATTCCCGCGCTGTCCATGTAGTTCACCCCGGTCATGTCGAAGATCGCGCGCAACCGGCCGCTGCCGATGAGTTCGTTCACGAGCTGCTCGATGCGCTGGCTCTCCCGCCCCAGCGCCAGCTTGCCTTTCAACTCGATCAGAGTGATATCTGGCTCGATGTGCCGTTCTTCGATCGTCAACAGCATAGCGGTGCCCCGTACAGCATACACCGCCCCATGCCCCATCACAAGCCGGGAATTCGCGGAAATTCGCTGGCGCCGCGCCGCCTTATTCGGCCCGCAGCGCATTCACCGGATCCACGTGCGTGGCCTTCCGCGCCGGCAGATAGCTCGCTAGACCCGCGGCGGCGATCAGGACCACGGCGGCCGCCGCGTACGTCGCCGGATCAAGCGCCGTCACTCCGAACAGCAGCGACTTCATGAGCCGCGTTGCGGCCGCCGCGGCTGCCAGTCCGATACCGCTGCCCATCCCCGCCAGCAACATTCCGCGTCCCAGAAACATCCGCTGCAGCTCCCCCGGCCGGGCTCCCAATGCGACGCGAATCCCGATCTCCCGCGTCCGCTGCGACACCGCGTAAGCGATCACACCGTAGATCCCCACGATGCCCAATAGCAGCGCCATTGCTCCCGAAATCGCCAGCATCACGAGCGTGAACGAGGTCCGCGCCATCGATTTGTCGTAAACCTCCTGCAGCGTCCTCACCAGGTAGACCGGCAGGTTCGCATCCACGCTCCAGATGGCCTTTCGCACGTCGGTCAGGAAGCTTTGCGTGCCCGCGCGGCCGCTGCGAATCAGGAATGTGCCGGCGCGGTTCACCTGCACGGTGTTGCCCCAGAACGTGTCCATGAGAGCCGGCCAATATACAAAGGCCGGCGCGGCGGTCTGCACGCCATCGTCGTAAACATCCCCCGCCACGCCGACAACTTCCCGCCACGGGTCCTTCGAGCCTTCGCGGATCTGTTTGCCCAGCGCCGCCTGGGGCGTGCCCCACATTTCGCGCGCCATGTTTTCGGAAACAATTGCCACATGCCGCTTCTCGTAGAGATCCGTCCAGGTGAAATCGCGGCCCGCAATCAGCGGTGTGCCGGTCGCCTTCCAGTATCCCGGCGTGATGAAGCGGAACCGCCGCAGCGGCGGAATCTGCCCCACGCTGTAATCCTTGTCCCGGGCGAACAACACGTCGTTCGGATTGAATCCCTCCAGCGGACCGCAATTGGCAAACGCGACCGACTGCACGCCGGGAATCGCCGCCAGCTTGTCCAGCATGTCGTTCTGCATGCGCATCACGCCAACATCCTGCAGCTGCGTACTCGTGATCGAGATGCGCAGCATCTGCAGCTGTGCGGCATCGGCGAACCCCGGCCGAATGCTCCGCAGAGCCTGGAACGTGCGGATCATCAGCCCCGATCCGATCAACAGCACCAGCGCCAGCCCCACCTGCGCCACTACCAGGATGTCGCGCGCCCGGTGCCGCTCCCGTCCCTCGCTCATCGTGCGCCCGCCAGACGTGCGCAGCGCCGCCGACAGGCCCGGACCCGCGTACTTCACTACCGGAATCAGGCCGAACAGCACGCCCGCGATCAGGGACACCCCTAATGTGAAGGCCAGAACCGGCAGATCGATTCCGATTTCGCCCAACCGCGGCAGCGTCGAAGGGCCGTTCGCCACCAGCAGCCGCAGCGCTCCATACGCCAGCCCCAGCCCTACGGTGCCGCCCGCCACCGCCAGTGTCATGCTCTCCAGCAGCAGCTCCCGCGCGATGATTCTCCAGTTCGCGCCCAGCGCGGCGCGGATCGCGAGTTCCTGCTGCCGTCCCTCGGCGCGCACCAGGAGCAGGTTCGCCACATTGGCGCAGGCAATCAGAAGCACCAGCCCGATGGTTCCCATCAGTACCCAAAGCGTCGCGCCGACGTCGCCCACGACCTCCTTTTTCAGCGGATGCAGATTGGGCGCGATGTGCGCGTTTTCAAATAACGATTGCGAAAACCCCGGCGGCGGCGGCCATGTCTTCAGCCAGATGGGGATCATGCGTCCTACATCGGCGTCGGCACGCTCCAGCGTCACCCCGGGTTTCAACCTTGCAATGCCCTGGTAACTGAAATTGCCCAGGTAGATCTTGTTGCGGTCGAACCGCTGCGGCAGCAGGATCTCCGCGTTTTCATCCAGAAACCGGAACCCGCGCGGCATCACGCCGACGACGGTCCGCTGCTCCGAATCCACATCGATCGTGCGCCCCAGCACCGAGGTCCGGCCGCCGAAGCGGCGCTGCCAGTAGCCGTATGTCAGGATGGCCGTTCTGGGCGAGCCCGGTGTGTCGTCGGCCAGCGAGAACCAGCGCCCCGCCGCCGGCGGCACCGCCAGAGCCTGCAGCACTCCGTAGGTCACGAACAGGGCCCGCACCTGCTCGGGTTCGGCGGTCCCGGTGACGCTCACACGGCCTGTATCCCACAAGCCGAAGTCCTGAAAAGTGCGGTTCTGCTGGCGATACGTGAAGTACATGGTAGGGGAACAATTCACGTCGCCCCGGAGCGCCGGCACTCCCGGCGCCAGGTGCCAGACACCGACCAGTTCCTCGGCGCGGGGATACTGCAGGGGCTTGATCAGGACCCCGTCAATCACGCTGAATATGGCAGTGTTGGCGCCGATGCCCAGCGCCAGGGTCACAACCGCCACGGTGGTAAAGACCGGGGATCGGCCCAGTCGCCGGAAGGCGTGCTGCAACGGCTTCATAGAAGCTACTACGCCTGGCGGGCCAAATGGTTCGCAAAATCTGGCGGTTAATCCACAATCGAAAGAATCGTCAGCGGCGCGTTGCCTTCCAATCGGTTGTTTACAAATAAAAAAAGAAACTGTTTGTTCTCGCGCGCCCGGTCGATCAGCACCCGCATCGATTCGCGCGCTTCCGGATTCGGGTCCTGCACCGCGCGATACGGAGAGAAGTGCTGTACTGCTTCTTCATAGACCCGGCCGCGCCGCAACAGCGCACGGCAGACCAGATATTCGGTGGTCGCCGAATCGGGAATCGCCATCTGATACTTCAGCTCCGGCATCCTCGACCACGCGTTGTACACATGCGCCGCGCCATGGCTGCGCAGGCAGGCGAAGTAATCCTTGTCGAGGAACTCCGGGTTGCGGATCTCCACCGCGTACCGGAACTCGCGGGGCAGCGCCGTGAGAAACGGGTCCAACCGGTCGAGAAACGCGCTCAATTCTTCGAAACTGCGCTTGCCGAAGGAGCCGAATTCGAAGATCACCACGGCCGTCTTGTCGCGATAGGGCAGGAGCGGCCGCAGAAACATCTCCCGCAGCATGTGCGCGTCCAGAAAGGCGTCGTTCTCCTTCCCGGCCTGCGGACCGTAACGGGCATGCGCGGGGAATACTTTGCACGTGATCTGTTCCGGCGCCTTGAACGCGAAACGAAAGCCAGGCGGAGTCTGCGCAAACAGTTTTTTCCAGAACTCCACGGTGGGGAACTGGTAAAAGGCGAAGTCGCCGCACACCGTGGGAAACGTCTCGGCGTATTCGCGCAGGCATTCCTGCTCGAACACGCGCCGCGAGAATTTTCCGCGCGCCAGGTATCGCTCGCGCGAATAGATCTGGCCCAGCCAGCCTTCGTACTTCCAGGAACTGCCGCCGATGAAGATGTTCTGCCGCGCCAGTCCGTGCAGTTTTTCCGCCAGCCCCGCGCGGTCGAACCCGCCGGGCTCTTCGAAGAGCGGCCCTACCACGCCTGCGCCGCGCGGAAGTAGAACGGGTCCGCGCCGGCTTCAATCAAGCCCGTGGGATACAGCCGGATCAACACCGGCGCCGAGCCGCTTTGATACCGCGTGCGCATCTCGATTTTGTGCCCGCGCCGTCTCAGTTCGTCCACCACCGCTTGCGGCGTGCGCTCGTCCAGCAGCAGGCTGCCGGGGCTCATGGCGTGATTGTCGAAGCTCGAAACCAGGTGCTCGGTCTGAAAGCGCGGCGCTTCCACCGCCGCCTCGGCGTTCATTCCGAATTCGATGGAGTAGAACAGCACCTGCAGCAGCGACTGGTCCTGGTCATCGCCGCCCGGAGTCGAAAGCGCCAGAATGTTCTTGTCCGGCCCCACTACGAGGGTCGGGCTCAGGGTCACGCGCGGACGCTTGCCGCCCGCCAGTTCGTTGGGATGCCCCGGGATCAGCAGAAAACTCTGCGCCCGCTCGGTCAGCGGAATTCCGGTGTCGCCCGCGATCACGGCCGGCATCCATGCGCCCGAAGGCGTAATGGAAATCGCCACCCCGTCTTTGTCGATCGCGTCCACGCACGTCGTGTCTTTCGCCAGCAGCGCGTCGGGTATGTTGTAGCGCGAGATATGCGCGTAAAAAGGATGCTTGGGCGGATTCTTCTCCACGTCCCCAGGGCGGAAATCCATCGACGCTTCGGGCCCGATCTCCTTGCGCCGCTCCGCTCCGTACTCCTTCGAAAGCAGCCTTTCCGGAATCTTCACGAATTTCGGGTCGCCGTAATAGGTGTCGCGATCCGCGTAGGCCAGTTTCAACGCCTCCACCATCGTGTGGATGTAGTCGGCCGAGTTCAGCTTCATGTCCACCAGGTCGAAGCCCTCCAGAATGTTCAGCGCCTCGATCATGGCCGGTCCCTGGCTCCAGAAACCCGGCTTGTACACGGTGTATCCATGGAAGGTCGTCGAAACCGCCTGCTCCGGCTCCAGGTGGAAAGACGCCATGTCCTCATAGCGCAGCAGCCCGCCGTGCGCTCTCGAATACTCGTCGATCTTGTGCGCGATCTCGCCGCGATAGAAGTAATCCCGCACCGCGTCGATCGCCTTGTCCCGCGGCGCGCCCTCGGCCAGCGCCTTCTTCTCTACCGCCACCATCGAGCGGAGCGTGTGCGCCAGCTCCGGCTGATGGAAGATATCGCCCACCTGCGGCACGCGCCCGTTCGGCAGATACACTTTCGCCGAATCCGGCCAGTCTTGCAGGTAGCGCACGCTGGCGCGAATCGAGCCTACGCGGTATTCATCGATCGGAAAACCGTCCGCCAGTTCGATCGCCGGTTCCACCGCTTCGGAAAAACTCTTCGTGCCGAAGTCGCGCAGCGTCACCAGCGCCGCATCCACCATGCCCGGCACCAGCGCTGAAAGAATCCCGGCCACCGGCACCCAGTCCTTCAACCCGTGCCCCTCCGGCGGGTCTACGATTTCGTCCGGCTGCAGTTTGTGATTGCGAAAGAAATCGGCCGTAGCGAGTTTGGGCATCGTGCCCACTCCTGCGATCGCGAAGACTTTTCCTTCCCTGGTGCGAACCAGGATGGGCGCTTCGCCTCCGAAACCGAAATGCGAAAACTCCGTCACCGAAGCCGCCAGCATGGTCGCGATCCCCGCGTCCACCGCGTTTCCGCCGCTGGTGAACATGCGCATGCCCGCCTCGGTGGCGTATTCCGTACCCCCTCCCACCCCACCGCGAGTGCCGCGGGACACCAGCCTCACCGGACGCATGTTCGCCCTCTGCGCCCAGGCCGACGCCGGAAGCGCCGCCACCAATACCGCCAACCAGAGTTTCATACCTTGGCCCATTGTATGGGAATTGACCTTCCCGCTGCCGCGGTATAATTTCAGCATTCGTGGATCAGCCCCCGACGCAACCTCCGCCCGCGGAACCGGCCACTCCCGAGGAGGCCGAGCCCATTCTCTATTGCCCGGTCTGCTCCACGCGCCTTTCAGCCCGCAAATGCAAACTGTTCTGCGAAAAATGCGGCTACTATATGAGCTGCGCCGATTACTACTGAGAGTGTCATGAGCGAAATTTCTACCCTGTTGGAACGATTCCGCCGCGGTCCCGAACTGCTGGCCGTAGTGCTCACCGGTGTCTTCGGCGAAGAAGAGGATTTCGCCCTCGCGCCGGGCAAGTGGAGCATCCGCCAGATTGTCGCCCATCTCGCCGATGCCGAACTCGTGGGTGCGCACCGCTTGCGCCAGGTCGTCGCCGAGGACAACCCGACTCTCATCGCGTTCGACCAGGATGCATGGGCGCGCAATCTCGATTACGCCCATCGCAAGCCCAAGCATTCGCTCGAGACCTTCCGCCGCATCCGCGCCGAGAACCATGACCTCCTGAAAGATCTTCCGGAACCCGCCTACGCACGCACCGGCAACCACAGCGAGCGCGGCCCCATAACGCTCCTTTCCCTGGTCGAGGGCTACGCCGCCCACGCCGAAAGCCACGCCCGCCAGTTGCAACAGATTCGCGAAGAGTACAAGAAGGCAAAAGGAAAGAAATAGCGATTAGCGATTAGCTTTTAGCTCGCGCACGGCAAAGGGATCCCCCATTCCTGCTCTCAGACCCGGAAAGGCCAGCCCCTATCCCGCAAGCGAGCTAATCGCTAAAAGCTAATAGCTAATAGCTGATCGCTTGTTAAACTGGTGGCTTATGCCCCAATCCTACCCGCCGTTGCAGGCCCCCGAGCGCCTGCTCTTCGGTCCCGGACCCAGCATGGTCGCCCCGCGTGTTTACCAGGCGATGAGCCAGAATGTCGTCGGCCACCTCGATCCGTTCTTCTTCGAGGTCGCCGATCAGGTCCGCTCACTCCTCGGCTACGCCTTCTCCACGGCGAACGAGTTCAATATCGCCGTCTCCGGCACGGGCAGTTCCGGCATGGAAGCCGCCGTCGCCAATTTTACCGAACCCGGAAACAAGTTCGCGCTTCTGACCAACGGATTCTTCGGCGATCGTCTCGGAGAAATGGCCGCCCGCCAGGGCGCCACGGTGGCGCGCCTTGCCAAGCCGTGGGGCGAGCCCTTCGATCCCCAGGAAGTCCGCGATTTCATCCGCCGCGAGAGCCCCAATGTTGTCGCCTTCGTACAGGCCGAAACCTCAACCGGCATGTTCAACCAGGGCAAGCCCATCTGTGAAGCGGCCCACGATGCCGGCGCGCTGGTGATCGCCGATTGCGTCACTTCGCTCGGCGGCATGCCCGTCCTGGTGGACGGAAACGGCATCGATATCGCCTACAGTTGCACGCAGAAAGGTCTTGGCTGCCCGCCCGGACTCGCGCCCGTCACCGTCTCCCCGCGCGCGCTGGATCGTCTCAAGAGCCGTAAGACGCCCGTGCAAAGCTGGTATCTCGACCTGCAACTGCTCGACAGCTTCTATCGCGGACACAAGTATCACCACACCGCTTCGGCGACCCTGTTTTACGCCCTCCGCGAAGGCCTCGCCATCATTGCCGAAGAAGGCATCGAAAATCGCTGGGACCGCCATCGCCGAAATCACGAAGCGTTCGTCAAAGGCATCGAAGCCATGGGCCTTTCGATGCACGTGCCCAACCCGGCCGACCGCCTCTGGACCCTCAACACTCCGCGCGTCCCCGTGGGCATCGATGACGCCAAAGTGCGCCAGTATCTGCTCGAAAAGCGCAACATCGAAATCGCCGGCGGCTTCGGCCCCCTGGCCGGAAAAGTCTTCCGCATCGGCGTCATGGGCTACGGCTCCAGCGCCGGGAACGTGGACTTCATCCTGGAAGCTCTCGCCGACGCCCTGAAACAGCAGGGTTATCGCGCGGCTTCGGCCTGATTTGTAACCAGCTGCACGGCGACGCGGGTTGCGGGCGCGCGCGGTTCTTCGCCTTTGCTAACGTAATAGCGATGCCCCATCCTCTAGCCGGCCAACCCGCGCCCGTGTCCATGCTGGTGAATGTTCCGCGGCTCGTCACCGCCTACTACACCGAAAAACCCGACGCCTCCGTGGCTGCGCAGCGCGTGGTGTTCGGCACTTCGGGACATCGCGGCAGCTCGTTCAACGGCTCTTTCAACGAGACTCACATCCTCGCGATCACTCAGGCCATCTGCGAGTACCGAGCGCAAAACGGCGCTGTGGGACCACTTTTTCTCGCCAAGGACACGCACGGCCTTTCCGAACCGGCCTTCGCCAGCGCGCTCGAAGTGCTCGCGGCCAATGGCGTGGATGTGATGGTCGATAGCGACCTCGGCTACACGCCCACGCCCGCGCTCTCGCACGCCATCCTCACGTACAATCGCGGCCGCGACACCGGGCTCGCCGATGGCATCGTCATCACTCCCTCGCACAATCCGCCCGAAGACGGCGGCTTCAAGTACAACCCGCCCAGCGGAGGTCCCGCCGACACCACCGCCACGCGCTGGATCGAAGACCGCGCCAACGCCATCATCGCCGCCGGACTCGCCGGTGTCCGCCGCGCGATCTACACGAAAGCGCTCGCCGGTTCCCACCGCCACGATTACGTCACCACTTACGTGGACGATCTCCCCAACGTCCTCGATCTCGATGCCATCCGCGCCGCGCAGCTCTCCATCGGCGCCGATCCTCTCGGCGGCGCCGGAGTCGCCTACTGGCCGCGCATCGCCGAACGCTACGGCCTGCATCTCACCATCGCCCACGAAGCCGTCGACCCCACGTTCCGCTTCATGTCGCTCGATTGGGACGGCAAGATCCGCATGGATTGTTCCTCGCCCTATGCCATGGCCGGCCTCATCGCCATGAAGGACCGCTTCGATGTCGCCTTCGCCTGCGATACCGATCACGACCGCCACGGCGTCGTCACGCGCAGCGCCGGACTTCTCAACCCCAACCACTATCTCGCCGCCGCCATCTCCTATCTGTATCCGAATCGCGCAGGCTGGCGTTCGGCCGCCGGGGTAGGGAAGACCATGGTCTCGAGCAGCATCATCGACCGCGTCGCCTCCAGCCTCGGCCGCAACCTCCATGAAGTGCCGGTCGGTTTCAAATGGTTCGTTGGCGGGCTGCTCGACGGCTCGCTCGGCTTCGGCGGCGAAGAAAGCGCCGGCGCCTCGTTTCTGCGCCGCAACGGAGGCGTCTGGAGCACCGATAAGGACGGGATCATCCTGGCGCTGCTTTCGGCCGAGATCCTCGCCTGCACCGGCAAAGATCCCGGCGAACTCTATCGCGCCCTGACGGAACGCTTCGGCGCGCCGGTTTACGAGAGGATCGACGCGCCCGCGAACGCGCGCCAGAAAGCCATCCTGGCGCAGCTATCTCCGGAAGAGGTTACCGCGCACGAATTCGCAGGCGACCCCATCGAAGCCATGCTCACCAAGGCCCCCGGCAACGGCGCCCCACTGGGCGGCCTCAAACTCATCACGAAGCGGGGATGGTTCGCCGCCCGCCCGTCCGGCACCGAGGACGTCTACAAGATTTACGCCGAAAGCTTCGCCGGGCAGGCGCACCTGCGCCAGATTCAGGAAGAGGCTCAGGCCCTGATTTCCCGCACCCTCGAAGCGAAATCAAGCTCCTGACGCCTCGCTTCCTGGCCGCCTTCTGGCCCGCTGGACTTACCCGGATTCCATTCGCCCGGTTGGTAACGGGATCACCGGGACAGTCCACTAGAAATTCAAGTAGCCGCGGAGCAGGATGCTGCGCGTGCCGCCGGCGCTGGTGATGTTGCCGAACGTCGTCCCCGTGGTCGTAATCGCCCCCTGGGAGAAGAACGGGTGATTCAGCCAGTTGGTGGAATCGGCGTAGAAGCCCAGTCTCCAGCGCTCCCGGATCGTGACCTCCTTTTGCAGGGACAGATTGAGCGCGATGGTCGTCTTGCCCGTGTAGTAGAGCGGTGCGGCCCACACGCCCGCCTGCTGCGCGGGCGCCAGGTACGCGGGGTTCGGCGCGCCGTTGGCCAGGCGGATGTCCGATACGTTCGTCTGAATGCAGTTGCACGACTTCACGAATCCGGTGGTCTGGTCTCCCGTGCGCTGCACCAGTTGCTGCAGCGTGAGACCGTTTCCGAAAACCACGCCGTCGGTGGCCGTCGTGTTGAAGGTCGAGCGTCCGCCGGAAAACGCCACCGGATTCCCGCTGGCGATGGTGTTGGTGCTGCCGACCGTCCAGTTGCCGAATATCTTATTCAGCACCGGATTGTTGATGTTGAAATACTTTCCCTTGCCCACGGGCAGTTGATACAACCCGTAAGCGATGAACACCTGTCGCTGGTCGAATGGCGTCGGCCCGTAGTTCAGCTCGCCGTTGCGCATGGTGTACCAGGTCGTGTTGCCTGACTGTCCCTGCGAATTCTGCAGAGTGCCTAACGTGTGCGACCAGGTGTAGCTGGCATCCATGGTGAGGCCGTGAACCGCGGCGTGCTGATAATGAATCTGGAGCCCGTTGTAATTGGTGTTGGCATCGTCGTTCTCGTAGTTCACCGCGTTGGCGAGCGGGTTGGCGACGAAGAGATTAATGGGGTATCCCGTGGCTTGCGTGAACCCCTGGCCCGCGCACGGCGCCAGATTGCTGCCGAACAAACGGCAGGAGTAGGTGCTGGTGCTGGTCGCCGCCATCGAACTTGCGAGCGCGCCCGCCGCGCCTTCCTCCAGGTCCGTGATGAACGTGGAGTTGCCGAAGCCCAGCGAGGTGGCCAGCGGCGCGTTGGTTCCGTTGGCGCCAAAAGCCGTCTGGAAAATGGGCAGCGGCACCTGTCCGGCCAGCCCCTGATTCGAGAAGTTAGCGACCTTCAGAGTGGGCAGCGGCAGTGAAGTAAGCTGCGCCACCGTCATTCCATTCGCCGCCGCCAGGTTGGCCTGCGCATTCTGAAACTCCTTCAGGAAGCCGTTCTCCAGAATGTTGACCTCCTGCACGTTCTGATAGTGCCAGAGGTGAGTGCCTTTGTTGCCGATGTAGGAAACACTGAGCACGTTGCCGCGCGCGATTTCGCGCTGAATCCGAATGTTCCAATCCTGCACGTACGGCGTGAGCAGATTCGGATTGATATAGTACGAACTCTGCCCGCCGTTCAGGACGTAATTCGAAATCGACAGCGGGAAGCTGAACGAAGTCGGTACATTCACAGTCGGCGGCGTTGCGCCTCCGACCAGGAATCCCGTGGGGTTGGCTGCCAGCGCCGCCGACCCGCTGACCGATTGCGTCGGTCCGGGGTTCACTCCCAGAAGGTTCGAGATGGCGTTCAGCCCTTCGTCATAGCGCGTGATCCGGTAGCTTACGCCGATCACCGTTTTGTCGTTGCCGAGCAGCTTGCTCATCAGGCCGCTCGTGGCGTGTGGCGTCCACGCGAGTCCCGCGCTGGGCGCCGGATTGTTGAAGTCGCCCTTATAAGGATTGTTGACGATGCTGAACGTGGGATTCGCGTTGCCGTTCAACAGCCCGGGCGCGAACTGAACCGTGGAGGGCCCGAACAGGCTGTTCAATTCGGAGTCGATTCCGTTGGTTGCATGAATCGCTCCATCCAGCTCCCAGCGGAATCCCAGGGTAATCGTGAGGTTGGGAAGCGCGCGCCAGGTGTCCTGCGCATAAAGACCGGTTGTGGAATGCGCGATTCGCTGGATCTCCGGCGCGTACTGCGCATATTGATGGGTATTCTCGTTGACGTTAAACGAGGTGCCGAAACTCGAAATTGTCCCCGTCAACATGCCGTAAAGCAGCTTCGCATTGGCCGCATCGCTGCTGTTCAAATTCACGTTCGGCATCGCGTTCTGCAGAATGGTCCCCAATGGGCTCGCGCTGTTGATGCCCGTGGCGATTTGCGGGATGCCCGCGCTGTTGTAATCGTATTCGTAAAAATTCGTGTACAGGTACGATCCGCCAAACAGGAAGGTGTGCTTGTTTTTCACCCACGTCACCTGGTCGGTGAGCTGATACACCGGGTTGTTGCGATCGGTTGGCAGGGCGTTCGAAATATACGGCGAAATGAGGCCGAAGTTGATGTAGTCCCCGCCGAAGGAATCGAACATGTGGGGATTGGCCGGGTCGAAAAAGTACTCATGGTTGCTCTGGATGCCGAAATTGAACGTGTCGGTCATGTGCGGGTTAATGGTCCAGTCGATTGCGTGCGTCCAGACATAGGTGGTGATTTTGTAAGACTCGGCGCCCGGGTAGAGGTCCGCAATCGGCGCGCCCGGCCATTCGGGATGTCCGGTATACACGGTGTGCCGCAGGTTCCAGGTTGTGTGATAGGCGACATTGGGCGAGATCTGGTAATCGAACCGCACCGTGGGGAATTTGTTTTCCAGATCCAGCGGGGTGTTCCAGTTCATCTGCTGCTCGTACGGCGTGTTCGCGACCGGCAGATAGCCGATCACCGCCGGGTTGCTCTGCGTGGCGCGGACGGCATTGATCAGCGATTGCGTGGTGGGGTTCAGTGCGCTCGCATAACCCGCCTGCGCGGCGATCGACAGGACATTCACGGTGTGGTTCTGGCCGTCCGTCCCCAGATAGGTGAAATTGCCGTTGAATGCATCGGGCGTCAGCACGGTGTTGGGAATGACGGCCGAGCTCGGCTGCGGCTGGTCTTCGAAATTCACAAAGAAGAACATCTTGTGCTTCAGATACGGGATGAAGGGCACCAGCGGCCCTCCCAGGTTGCCGGCGTAATTGAGCGGACGGGTTTTCGGCCGTCGGATGCCCTCGACGTTGTTGAACCAGGTGTTGGCGTTCAGATCCTCGTTGCCGAATTGCTGCAGCACGTGAAAGTGGTATTGATCCGTGCCGCGTTTGGTGGTGAAGCGGATCTGCATGGCGCCCTGGCCCGCGGCGTCGGCGCCCAACCCGGAAGTCGAGACAGTCATTTCGTCGACCGCATCCAAACGTTCCGGCGCGAAGGCGTAAAAGCTCGTGCCGCCGCTCTTGAACCGCTGCGAGTTATTGTTCATGCCGTCGAGCGTGATGTCCAGCGATGCGTTCGGCAGGCCGTTGAACGTGGAATACCGCGATTCCGCGCCCCCCACGTTGCCCACGCTCGCCCCGCTTGTGGAGCTCTGGACCCCGGGCGTCAGCAAGGCGAAATATAAGGCATCGCGCTGGTCGAAAGGCAGCGTGTTTACCTCCTTCGTGCTGACGGTGGTGCCGATTTCGTTCGAGGTGGTCTCCAGCGCTACCGCCGAAGCGGTCACTTCGACCGACTCGGTCGTGCCGCCGACCTTCAAGACGACCGCAACGTCGGTGGTGCGCCCCGTATCGACCGTAATCGAATCCGTGATGGCGCTGGCGAATCCCGGCTTCGACGTCACCAGCCGGTACGTGCCGTCCTGCAAGCCGGTGAACACGAAGGAGCCGTCCGCGCCGGCCACCGTTTTCCGCGTGGCATTCGTGGAGATGTCGGTCAGTTGCAGCACGGCTGCCGGAACGAGTGCGCCGGAAGTATCTTTTACAGTTCCATGAATGCCGGTCTGCGTCACCTGGCCGAACGATATGGAAGCCAAACCAGCCGTGAGAAAGCACAGCGCAAAGAAACGAGCGAGACTGTCCTGAAGCATTCTTTCCCCTCCTACCGTTTCGAATTGAGCCTCTGGATGCACATGCTCCCATAGCCCACCCGGAAGGGAGCGGAAAAGGCTCAACCTGGCGCCCCAAACGATAATCTATAATCTGTTAAATTTTAGGCAAGTATATGTCGCCTCCGGCGGCCTTGTCAAGCGATTGAAAGATTTGAAAGATTTGCCGGCGGCCCCTCCGGCCGCATGGTGGCGCAATCGGTCTCTCCACCGGTCTTGCCGCCGGTGCCGTCAGTCGTACAGCGCCAAATGCTGATCCGCAAACATCATCAGCTTTTCCTGCGTGACCCCCCGCGCCGTCGCCTTATCGCGCGTCAGAATCGCCTCCACAATCTCGACGTGAGCCTGCGCCGATTCCGTCATGTCGATGGTGAGATTGCGGCGCAGATTGCGGATGAACAGGAAGGCCAGCAGCGGCGCCAGTGTCTGCTCCAGAAGCCGCGGCAGAAAGCTGTTGTGTGAAAGGCCCCACAGACCCTGATGGAAACTCAGGTCGTGCTCGAAAAACCGCTGCGGATCGCGCGCGGCCGCCGATGCCGTCATGCGGTTGGTGATCTTGAGCAGCCCGCGGATTTCACTGTCGGTCGCCATTTCCACGGCTAACTCCACCGCCAGTGTTTCCAGTTCCGCGCGCACCCGGATCAATTGGCCGATTTCCGCCCGGGTCAGTGAAGTCACGGCGCAGCCCTGGTTCGCCTTGCGCGCCACCAGGCCCTGATGCTCCAGCGCCACCAGAGCCTCCCGCACCGTGGGCTGGCCCACCCCGATCTGGCGCGCGATGCGCGATTCCACAATGCGCTCGCCCGGTTTGAGTTCGCCCGCCACAATCATGCTGCGAATGAATCCGGCGATCTGCTCGCCCATGGTCGTGCGCCGCCCCAGCTGCTGGGAGAAGTCCCCGAGCTTGAGGTCGAACCCTCCGGCAGCCGTGTTCACCGCTGACCTTCTGCAGTCATATCCCGAGACCGATCACGCTACGATCGATTTCCTCCGCTAGCCCAATATACTGCACTCACACCCATCTCCGCTTGCCAACAGTCCCCAAAAAGAAAAACGCGGATTCGGACACGAGAGAGGCGCACTCTCATGTCCGACTCCGCGCCGCCCGGCCGTCGCCCGCCCAGCGGCCGTCCCCGTTACCTGTAGAGCGCGACACGGATAATCGCCACGGCTCCCGGCACTCCGGCCTGAGCCAGTTCCTTTTCTTTCGTCGTGGTCCGCAGCGCGAGTCCGGTGCTCGACATCCCGGTCCAGATCTGGGCCAGGAAGTATTCGTCGCCGTAGCGATGAAACACCAGCCGGGCCGGCTCGGTCAGTTTCTTTCCTTCGACATTGAAGGTGGTAATCGCCTGCAGCGCGTCCCGCTGTCCCATCGACCGGATCCATGCAACGTGGCCGTCCGCCGTCTCATCCACCTTGTAACTGCCCTGCGGCATCAGGTGCGTGCCCACGTAGAAGGGGAAGGGCACATCGGCGGTCAATCTTGGGGTTTGCGCGTGCGCGGCCATGGCCGCTGCCAGCACGATTCCAACACTCAGAATGCGATTCACTCTGCTTTTCATATGACCTCCTTTTCCGTGGTCGGCGCGAGTAAATGCAATGCGCTTGCCAATTAGTAAGTGCTTGATTCTTCTGAAAACCAGCGGACAGCGCCGGTTATTTGCGCCTATCCGATCGGATAGCCCGCAACCATTCGGATAGACTCCAGCGCTATACTGAACGCCAATGGCGGCCAACCGCATCACTCCGTCGGCAAATGCGCTGCTCGAAATCAGCGCCGCCATCCGTTCTACGCGCGACCTCGAAACGCTGGAAAAGCAGCTCCTGGAAGCCATTTCCCGGACTCTCTGTGCCGACCGCGGCGCCATTCTGCTGCTCAGCAAAGACGGCACCTCCTTCGCCTCCGTCTGCGGATGGGATTCGCGCGAGGACCTCGACCGGACCGCCGGCTATAGCCGCAGCGTGATCGATCGCGTGCTTCGCGACCAGGCGCCGCTCCTTTCCAACCGCGAATCCTCCGCGCCCGTTGCCGAAGGCGGCATCACCGCCGCGCTCTGCGTTCCCCTGGTGCTCTTTCAACAGCTTCGCGGCGTGCTCTATGTCGATAGCTCCGACCCGGCGGCGCGCTTCGAGCCCGCTCAGCTCGTCTGGCTCACCGCCATCGGCGGAATCGCTGCTCTCGTGCTGGAAAATGCCCGGAACATTCAGTGGCTCGAAAGCGAAAACTCGCGCCTGCGCGCCGAAATCGCAGTCGAGCATGAAATGGTGGGCGCCGGAGCGGCCCTCCGCGAAATCGAGAAGTTCATCGCCCGCGCCGCTCCCACCGCGGCCACGGTTCTCATCCGCGGCGAAAGCGGCACCGGCAAGGAACTGGTCGCGCGCGCCATCCATCGCAACAGCCCGCGCTGCGACAAAGCGTTCGTGGCCATCAATTGCGCCGCCATCACCGAAACTCTTCTCGAAAGCGAGCTCTTCGGCCACGAAAAGGGCGCTTTCACCGGCGCCGCCGCCCAGCAGAAAGGCAAGCTCGAAATGGCCGATGGCGGCACGCTCTTTCTAGATGAAGTCGGCGAGCTGGCCCTCGGCCTGCAAGCCAAGCTCCTGCGCGTTCTGCAGGAGCGCGAGTTTGAGCGCGTCGGCGGCACCCGCCCCATCCGCATCGATATTCGCCTGATCGCCGCCACCAATCGCGATCTCAAAGCCGCTATTCAGGCCGGCACCTTCCGCCAGGATCTCTTCTACCGCCTGAATGTGGTTTCCGTCACCACGCCGCCGCTGCGGCAGCGCCGCGAAGATATCCCGCTGCTGGCCGCTCATTTCGCGCAGTTGCACGCCCGCAAGGCGCGCCGCAACGTGCGCGGCGTCTCCGATGCCGCGCTCGCGCATCTCCTGAAATACGACTGGCCCGGCAACATCCGCGAGCTGGAAAACGCCCTGGAACGCGCCGTGGTGCTGGGCGCCTCCGAGTGGGTGCTGCCCGAGGACCTGCCCGAAGAGTTAGTCGAAATCGAACCGGCCGCGCCCGCGGAAACTCACTATCACGAAACCGTCAAGGAATCCAAGAAGGATCTGATTCTGAAGGCTGTCCAGCAGACCGGAGGCAATTACACCGAAGCCGCCCGCCTGCTTGGCATTCACCCCAACTATCTGCATCGACTGATTCGCAACCTGAACCTCAAATCGGCGCTCGTTAGTAACTCACATAAAGCGTAACCGGGCTCGAAGTAGTTCCTCCCGCCGTAACCTGCAGATACACCGGCACTAACTCGCCGGCCTCGTAACCCGGATTTGCCGGCACCTGAAAATTCATCTGCACCACCCCGGCGACCGTACCGGGAGCCGAACCCGAATACAGAATGTCGGCCGCGCTCCCTGCTACCGTGGCCGTGCAGCAGGAGAATTGCTGCGCCGAAGTCGCAATGAGTCCATCCTGCAGATACAACGGCGTGTTTCCAATTCCCGTCAGCCAGATGGAAACCACCGACCCGGCGGGCGCCGGATGGTCCGGCGAATTCAGCGTGCCATCCTGGTTCACCGCCGCAGCCGTGCCATTTGGATTCTGAAAAATCTCCGGGTCGGCCGCAATCGAAACGAACGGAAAGCCCGGCGTCTTTACCGTGCTCGAAACCACTTGCAAGGTTACCGGCGCGTAGAGCGAAGCCGGCATCACCGCATTGATCTGCGAATCGGAAACATACAGCAGGGGCAGGGCATAGCTGCCCATCAGCACCTGCACACCGCCCAGCGCGGTGGGCACGAATCCCGCGCTCGTGGGGGTGTACGATACCGCGGTCGCCGGCCCGATGTGCGGTCCGAAAATCGACACCACCTCCTGCGGCGCGACCTGCCCGCCGGCTGGACCGAAAGCCGCGTTGGCGATCCCCCAGATCCGCGGCGTCGGGGGACCGAGCGGCGCAATCGCCGAGATGGTGCCCGCCGCACCCGCAGCGTGCAGCAACCCGGCCGCATCCAACGCGATCGATTGCGTCACCGTCCCCGCCGGATACCGCGCCGCGTAGACCAGCGACGATCCGCCGGCTTTCACTCCCACCAGAAAATCGCTGCCCTGCGACCACCCCTGCGCGTTCGGAAACTCGGGCGATGCCGTCGTGCCCGCCATCCAGACGTTGCCCGAACCATCCAGCGCGATCGCGCCGGCGCTGTCCGCATTCTTTCCACCCAGGTAAGTGGCCCAACTGAGCCCGCTGCCATCCTGCTTCAACTTGAGAACGAATGCATCGCTGGGCGGCGGCGGATAGGGCGCGTTGGTCACTGTGCCGGCATAGGTCGTCTGGTAAGCTCCCGCGGTCGCCGGAAAATTCGGGTCGCTGGTATAACCCGCCAGATACACGCTGCCGGTCGTGTCCACGGCAAGCGCGGCCGCGGTGTTGCCCGGAGTGTTCCCCGGGCTGAGTACATAGTTAGAGGACCCGATATAAGTCAGATAGGAAAGCCCGGAGCCTGCCGCATTGACTTTCGCCACAAACGCGCCGATCCCATTCTGCAGGAACGCGCCCGAAGTCGCCGGCAGGTCTGTGGTATCGCTGTTGCCCGCAAGATATGCATTCCCCGCCGCGTCCACCGCCACCGCCGCGCCCCCTGTATACCGCGTGCTCAGAAAGCAACTGCTGCAGCAGCCGCAGGGCTTGTCCTGCCCCGAAATGCGCCCTGAATAGACGAGTTTCGAGCCGTCCGCCGCGATTTTGGAAATGAAGGCGGCCGTAATCATTGGCACTTCACCACCCGCCGCGCCGTTCGGCATCCCCGTGGTGACCGGGAAGGCGGCCGACCACGTCAAACCCGTCACATAGACGTTGCCCGCCCCATCCACGGCCATTGCGTTGATCGCCGCGGGAAAGTAAGTCGAGAACACAAAGGCGGTGGCATCCGGATTCAGTTTGATGACGAATCCCGGCCCCGCTGCCGTCTGCATCGCGTTATGCAGCGGAAACACGGTCGAATTCGTGGCGCCCGCAAGATAAATGTTGCCCGATGCGTCCAGCGCCAGGTCGGTGATCGTGTCCGTCCCATTGCCCCCGAACGCCGCGAACAACGACAGGCTGCCGCTCCCATCGAGCCGCGCGACAAACATCTCGGTCAGCGAACCCGAACTGCGGTTGCCCGCAACATACGTGTTGCCGGCCGCATCCACGCCGATGCGCGCCACATGGTACGCGGCGTGATCGCCAAGGTAAGTTGTGTATTCGGCTGCCGTCGCCTGGGAGTAAGCCATCCCGGCGAACGCCAGAATGAGGCTGGTCGCCAGGATCCCGGAGTTCATCCGCTTCTAAGACCCGCCGGCCGCAGTTCTAACTACAGGAAAGCGCCACAGAAGTGCGCCTTACCGGGTTGCCATCGGCGCCCCGGAAAGCGTATCGTTCAGGAACTTCGCCAGCCGGTCGCCCGCCTTTTCGATCTGCACCTTGATCACCGGATCGGCCTTCTTCTCGTACGCCGCGTTCAGCAGCATCGGTTTCCCCGACACTGCCGGAGGCAGTTTGCCGTACACGATCTTCTGCGCTACTTTGTGCGATTCCTCGGCCCACTGCTCCACGGTGCCTTTGGACCACTTTTTGTCGTGCCGCTCCGCATCCTTCAGCCACACCGGATACAGATCGTCTTCCTTGCCCATGTGGCTCAGCAATCCACTGTCCCAGGCGCTGTGCAGATTGCCCGGACGGTCGTACAGCACCACCCGCACTTCATTCCCGCCGCGATCCTTGTTGTCGGAGCAGTGCAGCGGCTGATGCAGGTCGCCGATAAAGTGCACGATGAACATCAGGGCCTCTTTGCGCTTTTCCGGCGGCGCGTTCTGGTCCGCCAGCACGCCCCGGAAGCGGGCGATGGCCGCCACCACGCAGGCGCCGTCCTTGCAATCCCGCGACATGTCCATGTGCGGCTTGTCGATCGGAATATCGATGTAATGCCACGGCCCGGTTTCCGGCCGCGAGCGCCGGATCTCATCCGCCCAGCTTGCAATCGAGACCATCGTCTGGTTCGGCCCCAGGATCGCTTCCACCTGTGCCCGCGCCGCCGGCGTCAGCTCTGCCAGAGCTATCCGCGCCACCAGGGCATGACCTTCGCCGCCCCAGCCGAACGCGGGCAGAGAGCAACAGAACAAGAGAAACGGCGACAGTTTTTGCATCACCTGAAGCGTAACACGCGGCACTGTGAAATTGATTACGCTATCATGAACAATAAGGACTCTTGTCGTTGTCGTGAAGCGATTTCCTTTTCTTGACTGGATGCGCGGCCTGGCGGTCGTCGTGATGATCCAGTGCCATTCCTTTAACTCTTTCGTCCGCATGGACTTGCGCGACGGAGGCGGCTACGTGCTTTCGCAGTTCGTAGGCGGCATGGCCGCGCCCTTGTTCCTCTTCATGGCCGGAATGACGTCGGCATTCCAGATGGAAAGCCTCGAGCGCCGCGAGTCCCGCCTGATGACCCGCTGGCTCACCGCCCTGCGCCGCGCCGCTTACATTCTCACCATCGCCTTCCTCTTCCGCTTCTCGAACTGGCTGGCAAGCTGGCCCAACGGAAGCCTGCAGGAGATCACCAAGGTCGATATCCTCAACTGCATGGGAGTGGGGATGGCTGCCCTTTCCTTCGTCGCCGTCTTCGATTCCACCCGCCGCGCCCGCGCGGCCGTCGCTTTTGGACTCGCCGTCGCCGGCCTCGCGCCCATCCTGGCGAATCTGCCCTGGAGCGGCGCCCCACCGCTTCTGCGTGAATATCTCGTGCCGCTGCCCGGCCGCGGCCATTTCCCGTTTTTCCCGTGCGCCTCGTACCTGGGCTTCGGCCTGGCCGCTGGAACCATCGTCAAGCGCTCCTCCCTGGACCGCTTCGAGCGCCTCATGCAGTGGAGCGTGCTCATCGGCTTCGGCCTGATCCTGGGCGCGCAGTACCTCGCCAACGTGCCGTACTCCCTCTACGCCAAATCGAACTTCTGGACCGACAACCCCAGCCTCATCCTGATCCGCGTCGGCATCATGCTGCTGATCATGGCAGGTGCTTATGTGTGGACCGAATACTGCGCCGCGCCGCGCTGGAGCTGGATGCAATGCCTCGGCAAGAACTCCCTCATGGTCTACTGGGTGCACGTGATGCTTGTCTATGGCTCCCTCGCCAAGCCCCTCAAGCGGACCATGAATGGCTGGCAGGCCGCCCTCACCACCGCGTTCGTGACCGCTCTCATGCTGGCGCTATCCGTGGCATGGCTTCGGTGGAAAGCGCTCCGCGCCGAACGCTGGCGCGCCGCCACCACCGTGGCCCGCGGCGCCGCCATGGCCTGACTGATACCGGTTCCTAAGTGCCGGCATGGCATCGGGACCTCAGACAGGGACGACCGCGACTTCGCGTCCGGAAGCCCTGACGAGCCGCCTTATATCTGCCGGGTCGCTCGTGAGAATTGTAGCCTTATGCCGCATGGCCGTCGTCACCACGACGGCGTCGACGATATCGGAGGTTTTGGTCATGCCTAGCAACCGCCCGGCTTCGTGCGCTTCGGTCTCGACAAGAGGAACAATGACGCATCCGGTCAGGAAACGCCGGAGTTGGACCTGTTGCGGAGACCGGCTTACCTGGGCTACCACCGGCGTTGGAACCAATGGGACAACGCCCATTTCCAAACGCGCCTTGTGTTCAGCCCACGCTCGCCGCTCGTTTCTGTCAGCGGCCACGAGAACGGCGGCGTTATAGACGACGGTGCTCATGCCGGACGCCGGACCTCTCGCGAGGTTCGGAGTTGGGCCCGCACAGTGCGGCGAGCTTCATTCATCTCTTCCGTTGTGAAGCGTCCGTGCTGCTTTTCCCACTGCGCCACTGCCGCCAAACCAGCCCGCTGTTGCAGTGCTTTTCGCGCCGCAGCGGTCATCCAGGCAGAAACGCTCACCCGGTCGCGAGCCGCCGCGGCAAGGACCTTTTCGTGGACGTCAGGATCTATAGTAATAGCAAGCTTAGGTGAGGGGTTGCCGCGCGGCATACATAGTATCCTACTACAGTATGATACCATGCGGAAGGCAGCCGAATTGCTCACGATGCGCCCCTTGCAGTTTGGGGAGCAGTCCCGAGCGGAATGCGCAAACGGAATAAGGTTGGCCCCGTCGGCCGCGTGATCGACTCGTGGCGGTGGAGGTCGTGGCTGAGCGCTTCGGGCCACCCCCCAAAGTGAGCCGAATCGACCGATGCGATTTTCCGTCGCGAGTCGTCCGGATTCACGATTTCCTGAAATCGATCGCGCTTTTTTGCAGTTGAGCCTATAGTGCCGGAAGCCGTTGTGCGATCCCGATTGTTCTACGTGCTTGTCGTAAGGAGCATCTGACCGCCATTGATGAGATGGCCTTCAATACCCGCTCAACCGGCGCGAATTCCCGATCACCGACAGGCTCGAAAGCACCATAGCCGCCGCCGCCGCAATCGGCGTGAGCACGCCCGTCATCGCCAGCGTGATTCCCGCGCCGTTGTAGGCGAAGGCCCAGAACAGGTTCTGCCGCACCACGCGAAACGTACGCCGCGCAAGGTCGAAGACCAGTGTCACGCCGGCCAGCGAGTTGCCCATCAGCACCAGCGGCGCTGCGTGCATCGCCAGGTCCGCGCCCGAGCCGAGCGCGATCCCCAGGTCCGCCTGCGCCAGGCTCGGCGCGTCGTTGACCCCGTCCCCCACCATCGCCACCTTCAGCCCTTGCGCCTGCAGGCCGCGTACGAATTCCACTTTTCCATCAGGCGACGCTTCGCCGCGCCATTCGTCTGCGCCGATTGCCTTCGCGGCCGCCTCCGTCGGGCCCGCCGCATCGCCCGAAACCACAATCGTGCGGATTCCCTTCTGCCCGAGCGCCGCACAAAGTTGCGCCGCCTCGGGCCGCACCGGATCGCCGAACACCAGCCCGCCGCGCACCGCGCCATCCCAGCCGAAGTAACACGTGCAGCCGGGCCACTCCGGCTCGCGCGCGCTCCATTCCACCGCCATCCGGCGATTGCCCACGAAATACCGCGTGCCGTTCACCACCCCGCTGATCCCCATGCCCGGGTGATGGATCACGCCGCTCGCGGCCAGCGCCCCCGCGCCGCCCATCGCCTTGGCGATCGGGTGCGGCGAGTAGGCTTCGATCGCCGCCAGGTGCGCCATCCGGCTCCCGTCGCCCAAAGTCTGCAGTAGCGTGAACCGGCCTTCTGTCACGGTTCCGGTCTTGTCCAGGACCAGCGCATTCACCTCGCCGATCGTCTCCAGCACCCGCGTGTCGGCTACCAGGATGCCGTGCCGCGACGCCGCGGAAACCGCCGCCGTCAGCGCCAGCGGGGTCGCAATCCCCAGGGCGCACGGACAGGCGATCACCAGCACCGCGATCGCGTGCAGCAACGCCTCGGCCGCCGGGCCGCGCAGCATCCATCCGGCGAAAGTGGCTACCGCCAGCGCCAGCACCACCGGAATGAAAACGCGCGCGATGCGGTCCGCCAGCCGCTCCACGCTTGTGCGCCGCGCGCTCGCCTGTTCCACCCGGTGTACAATCTGCGCCAGCGTGCTGTCCTGCCCCACCCGCGTGGCGCGGATATCGAGCGCGTCTCCGGTATTGATGCTGCCCGAAATCACCGCGTCGCCCGGCTCTTTGGCGCGCGGCGCCGATTCGCCCGTGAGCACCGATTCATCCACGTGCGATCGGCCCTCCACCACGATTCCATCCGCCGCAATTCGCTCCCCCGGCTTCACCCGGAAAATCGTGCCCACCCGGATCGCCTCGGTGGAAACGAAGCGCTCCCGCCCGTCCGATATCAGCCGCGCCTTGTTCGGCATCAGCCGGTAGAGCAGCGTCAGAGCGCGCGCCGTCTTCTGTTTGGCCGCGCGCTCGATGGTTTTTCCCGTCAGCACCAGCGCCACCACCGCGCAGGCGGTGTCGAAATAGACGTGTGTGCCGCCGCGCAGCGCGACCGCGGCGCTATATCCGTACGCGCTCAGAATCCCGAGCGCCAGCAGCGATTCCATCCCCAGCGCGCGGTTTCGCGTCCCCGCCCACGCCACCCGCAGAATGGGCGCGGCGCAGTAAAAGACGCTCGGTGTCGCCAGGGCCATCAGCAGCAGCGGAATGTATCGCCCGAACGTCTGCCCCACGTTCTGGAAATAGCTGGTGTACACCACCAGGCTGAACGCCATCACGTTCAGCCACAAAAACGCCGCGATCCCCGTGCGCAGCAGCAGGTCTTTGCGCTCGGCCTCCGCCGCTCTCGTGTCGCCCGTGTCCTCCGAGGCGCGATAGCCCAGCGATGCCACCCGCTCTCTGATCCGCTCCGGCGGTACATATTGCGGGCAATACCGCACCTTCAACAGGTCCGACGAGAAATGCACTTCCGCCGCGGCGATTCCGCCGATTCGCGTGAGCGCATGCTCGATCAGCCATGCGCAGGACGTGCACCACATCCCCGAGACGCGAAACACCGCCTCGCGCATTTCCGCGCCTTCGGGAACCGACGGCAGCGCCACCGCGGGATTCGAAATTAGCCCCAGCCGCAGGCTCTCGCGGTAAAGCTCCGTGTCGCGGAAATCCTGCCCGGAAGCCAGCACGCCGCTCTCTTCGAGAATCGCGTACACATTTTCGCATCCCGCGCAGCAGAACCGTGCCGCCGCCGCATCCAGACCGCACAGTGCACAGCTCATGTCGTTCGCATCGATTGCGTGCTGTCTCTCCACCCTTGCTCGATCATCTGCGGATTCGCCTTCTTCGTCTCCACATACGCGTAAATCAGAATCCCGATGAACAGCATCGAGACCACCGCCAACACAGGAATCAAAACAGGCGTTTTCTTCATGGCTTCTCCGGCGCGAGAAATGTCTCCGCGAACGTATCGGTCACCTGGTCCGGCACGGTGGTAGCGGCCAGCACGAAATGACTCACCATCTGGCCGCCGCCCGCCCCGCGCGCGATCTCGAACCAGCCCTGCACGGTCTCGCCGGGCCGCGCCGCCACGGGGTTCGCCGGCAGAATCATGGATGCGCCCGGCAGCTCACGCATCGCGAACACCACCGCCGTGTTCTTCCGGCTGCGGTTCGATATGCTGTAGCGGAAGCGGTTGTAGATGCGCCCATCCTCGCCCACGCGGTACAGCGTGGCGCGCTCCGGCGAAATGCGCACCAGCACCGGATGCCGCATGGCCAGCGCCGCCGTCAGCCCGGCGGCATAGCAGGCCAGCACCAGAAGCACCACCACGCGCTTGCCGTCCCGCAGCCCGATCCGCCGATACCATGCCTGTCCGCCGTTCGCGCCCAGCAGTTCGCCTTTGTCGCCCCACGCGTAATGAATGAGCCCCGGCTTTTTTAGCCGCGCCAGGATCTCGTCGCAGGCGTCGATGCACTCGCCGCAGTGGATGCACTCGATCTGGAACGGCGAGCTGCGAATATCGATCCCCATCGGGCACACCCGCACGCACTTCTTGCATTCGATGCACTGTTTCTCCGGGTCGCGATACTGCACCAGCAGCGTATTGCCGTCGCCCAGCATGCCTTGCAGATACCCGTAGGGACACACCGTGGTGCAGAAGCGCAGCCGCACCAGGCTGAAATCCAGAAATGTCAGGATCGTGACCGTCGCGCCCGAAATTCCGCCCGCGGTCCGAATATCCAGCGAGGCGAGGCGATGCCACAGCTCGCGCGGCTCCACGAAATAGGCGATGAAAATGAAAGCCAGCGCCACCGAAGCCGCCGCTACCGCGGCGAAATACGCCGGCCGCTGGAGCCGCGCGTGCCGCTTGAGCCACCGCTTCCGGATGGATGTCTCCAGGTGCAGCGAGGCTTCGCTGAAAATCATCTGCGGGCACAGATACCCGCAATATACCCGGCCATACAGCACCGAGCCCGCCACCACCACGAACATGAGAAACATCAGCGCGAAAAAGACGATGCCGAATTCGTTGATCCACAGCTCGTATCCGGCGAAATAGAATCGCTGGCGCGGGATATCGAATCGGATCACGTCCAGAAACGGCAGCGCCACAAACATGGCGAAACAGATCGCCTGCACCCACCGCCGTAGCCTGTGCCAGCTATCCATGACAGACCGGCCGCGCGGCAATTCCGCGCCACAGAAGAATCGCGCCGAACAGCACCACCGCCACAGCCGCGACGCGCGTATTGTAACGGCCCAGGCGTGCGCCTGTCAGCGTGGAAACCGCGCCCATCGCGAGCAGCGCCACCGCCGTCCCTATCCCGAACGCCAGCATCGTGAGCGCGCCGCCCGCGGCGCTGGCCGATTCCATCGCTTTCAGTAGCGCCGCATACACCAGCCCGCAAGGAAGGAACCCGAGCGTCGCCCCCAGCAGAAACTTGTTGCGCGATTCCCGAATCATGCGGCCCGCCGCGCGCAGAAATCCGGCGCCGCGTCCGGAACGTTGAATCGTGATCAGGCCGGAAGCCGGCCGCGCCGCCAGCATCGCAATCCCCGCCAGCACCATCGCGCCGCCCGCAATAATCCGCCCCGCCGCCGCGATTCCCGCCATGCGCCCCAACAGGCCCAACGCTCCGCCCGCCGCTCCGGTCAACGCGCCGAGCAGCATGTACGTCGTAATCCGCCCCGAGTTATACAACAGATGCGCCCGCCACGCCTGCCCGCGCGCCAGCGGCAGGCTGTACGCCAGCACAATCGGCCCGCACATCTGTAAACAGTGCAACCCGGCGCCGAGCCCCGCCGCGAAGACCACGGCTAATTCAAGCGCCCGCACCTATGCTCTCCTCCGCGTCTCTGCGTCTCCGCGGTGAAAGGATTTATCCATACATCACCTTCGGATTCCGCGCCGCCACCGTCACGCACTCCCGCCGGAAATCGAAATGCTTCATCGTGATCGCATGCGTCGGGCAGCGCGACGCGCACAGCGAACAGCGGATGCACGTGGTCTCGTCCTTGATCATGACCCCGTCTTCCGGATCCGCATCCTCATACCCCGCGATCTCCCGCACGCTCACCAGCCGGATGAGGCTCTCCGGGCACACATCCACGCACCCGTTGCAGGCCACGCACTTCGCGGTATCGAAGACCGTGTTCACGTTGCAGCGCAGGCACCGCGAAGCCTGCCGCCGCGCCTCCGCCTCTCCGTAAGGTTCCTCCACAATCTCGAGCGAGCCCGAACGCCGCGTGCTTTCCAGCGCCGAAGGCAGTTCGCGCGGAATCACGTTCCACCGCTCCGCCATCGTGTACGCCGCCGGCAGCCATTGCTTGCGCACCACGACCTCCGTGCGCGTTCCGCGCAGAAAATCGTGCATCGAGCGCGCCGCGATCTGCGCCGACGCAATGGCATCAATGAACAGGCGCGCCCCGTGCGCGATATCGCCGCACGCGAACACGTCCGGCGCGCTGGTCTGGTAAGTCTCCGGATTCACCTTGATCAGCCCGCGCTCGCTCGCGACCCCGTCGGCCGGGTCGAGAAAGGAAAGATCGCTCGTCTGCCCGATCGCAAAAATGATGCTGTCCGCCGGAATGTCTTCGATGCGCGATTCGTCGAACGAGGGGTTGAAGCGCCGGTTGGCGTCGAACACCGCCGTGCAGTGTACCGTCCGCAGCGCCCGCACCTTGCCGTCCGCGGTCAGAATCTCGCGCGGCCCGCATTGGTTGTGCAGATGAATCCCTTCTTCGGCGCCCTCGTGCACTTCGATGTCGTCCGCCGGCATCTCGGCGCGGCTCTCCAGGCACACCACGTGCACTTCCTTGTCCGCGCTCAGCCGGACGGCCGACCGCGCCACGTCGTATGCCACTTGTTCATCGTGCGGCCGGACCGCCGAGCGCGCCACGTCATACGCCACATTGCCGCCGCCCACTACCACCACCCGTTTCCCCAGCGGCAGCGGCGCGCCGCTGTTGAACGCCCGCAGAAACTCCATGCCGTCGATCACGCCTTCGGCATCGCCGCCCGGCAGCGCCAGCTTGCGCCCGTTGGGCAGGCCGATTCCGAGAAATATCGCCGCGTAGCCTTCGCGCCTCAGGTCGGCGATCGTGAAGTCGCGCCCCAGCCGCATGTTGCACTTCAGCTCGACCCCCATCGAGAGAATCGCCTGAATCTCGTGCCGCACCAGGTCGCGCGGCAGGCGGAAAACCGGCACCCCGACGGTTAGCATGCCGCCCGGCTCGGAATGCGCCTCGAACACCGTGACCTTGTACCCGATCCTCACCAGGTCATGCGCCACCGTCAGACCCGAAACGCCCGCCCCCACTACCGCGACCCGCTCGTAATCCCCGTGATTCGGCGGCAGCATGGCGTCGTTGTTGGCTTCCCGGTAGACTGTGTAGTCGCCCGTCTCCGGTCCGAACTGCCCCGTGACGAAGCGCTTCAGCGGCCGGATGGTCACCGCCGCATCCACATCCCGCCGCCGGCAGTTGGCCTCGCACGGTGCGCCGCATACGCGCCCGCAGATCGATGCGAACGGGTTGTGCGCGCGCGCGATCCGGTAGGCGTCTTCGTAGCGCCCCTCGGCGATCGAAGTCACGTACCCGCAGGCATCCGTGTGCACCGGGCACGCGTGACGGCACTTCACCATCTCGATCCAGTAATCGGCGGCGTCGGGCACCCGGACCTGGTAGAAGCCGTTATCCATGCGCCACTCCTTACTCGTGCGGCTTGCCGAACGAAAACGCCACCACGATCACACCGAAGATCACGATCAGCGCGGCAATTCCGTACATCAGCCCCGCCGAGGCTTCGGTGGCCGCGTTCATTGCGCGCACCAGGTAGCCGCGGTCGGGGTGCGTCGTCTCGCCGTACATGTACAGGAAGAAATAACCCACCGCGGCGGCTGCGATCACGATATACGCCAGCTTGAGAAATCCCGGCACCTGCGTGCCTTCCCGCTCGGTGATCCAGCCGTCCGCGTACTGCTTCAACTTACTTGGGGGCGTCATTGGCAATTCCTTTCCAAACTGCCGCTCACCCGAATTTCTTCCGGGCCGCGACCCGAGCGAGCGGTGCCTTCTTGTTCCTCGAACACCTGATACTTGATCTGCTCGCTTTCCTTGTTCCAATACCCGTCTCTCCGCGAGCGCAGGAAGAAATACACCGCCAGCGCGAAGCAGATCGCGAAAAAGAAGTAAGCGAAGTAGACGCTCGGCCAGGTGTAGTCGTTCATTTTTCGTAATCCTTATCGGGACGCCAGTCCTTGGCGCGGCCCAGCGTCTGTAAGTACGCCACGAGCGCCGTGAACTCTTCGTCGTTGTTGGCAATCCACGGAAACGTCGGCATCACCGAACCCGGAACCAGGTCGCGCGGATTCCGCAGGTGCGTGCGATGCCATTGCGTATCGTACTTCCCGCCTACCCGCGAAAGATCCGGACCCGTGCGCTTGGTGCCGAACATGTGCGGGCTGTCGTAGACGAACTCGTCCGGCGTCGAGACCGGAGAATCCACGCCCCGCCAGCCGCTGCGCTTGGTGTCCGCCACCAGCGTGCGCGTCTGCTGCGTGTGGCAGTACCAGCAGCCTTCCCGCACATAGATGGCGCGGCCTTTCAGCTCCAGCGCGGTGTACGGCCGCAGCTTGCCCGTCGGACCCTTCGCAGGGTCGTGGTTCTCGAACGGCCGCCCCCAGCTTTTATCCACCAGCGGCGGCACCACGGTCGTAATCAGTCCCCCGATGAAGAACAACACCAGCGCGGCCGCTACCGCGAACGCGGCGCTGTTATCGGCTCTACTGAGCATATTCGCGCCTCCCGATGACCGTGGCCATCACGTTGTATGCGAACATCACGATCCCCGAAAAGATCAGGCAGCCGGAGAAGAAGCGCACCAGCCACACGGGCTTAAGCGCCACCACCGTATCGATGAACGGAATCGCCGGGTTGTTCCATTGCCAGCCCTGCCAGAAGCCGCCCAGCCACAGCGTGACGAAGAAGCCGAGCCCGCCCATCATGATCGCCCAGAAGCTCCAGTTCGCCAGCGTGTCGCTGTATAACTTCGTGTTCCACGCCCGCGGCACCACATAGTAAGTGCCGGCCACCGCGAAAAACGAAAAACAGCCCAGCAGCGCCATGTGCGCGTGCCCCGGAATCCAGTCCGTCTTGGAGACAATCGCGTTCACGCTGCGCAGGCTGTGCATCGGCCCCTGGAAGCAGGTGAGCAGGTAAAATACCGTCCCCGACATCAGAAACTTCAGCGGCACGTTGTCCCGCAACTGGTGCCACTGCCCCTTCATCGTCGCGAAGAAGTTGTACACCACCGCCCACACCGGAATCAGCAGCATCAGCGAAAACGTGATCGCGATCGTCTGCAGCCACTGCGAAATCGGACCGTGGATCATGTGGTGCGCGCCCGTCCACACATACACAAACGCCAGCGACCAGAAGCCGATCATGGAAAGCCTGTGGCTGTAGAGCGGCGTGTTCGACGATTTCGGAATCATGTAGTATGCGATCGCGAGGCCGATCGGGGTGAAGATCAGGCCCACCGCGTTATGCACATACATCCAGTTGAGATTCGCCTGGTTGGTGCCGGTTGTGAACTCCACGGCGAAGTTGCCGGTAATGTAGACGAACGCCGTCCACAGCACCGTGCCCATGATGTACCACAGCGAAACGTACATCTGCTGGTACTTGCGCGTGGCGATGGTGCCGAAGATATTCCAGCCGAACATCACCCACGCGATCACCACCAGCACGTCCAGCGGCAGCGGCAGCTCGGCGTATTCGAAGCCCTGGTTATAGCCGCCCATCAGCGAAACCACCGCCCCCAGAATGATCACGTTCCACAACAGCGCCGTCGCCACGCCCAGCTTCTCGCTCCACAGTTTCACGCCGCAGAGCCGCGGCACAATGTAATAGGCCAGCCCCATATCCGCCGCCAGCAGCCAGCCGAACAGCATGCCGTTGACGTGCAGCGGCCGCAGCCGGCCGTACGATAAGTAAGGCACCGTCCCCAGTAACTCCGGCCAGCAGAACTTAGCCGCGATGGTAAGTGCGATAATTCCCACAAGAAAAAAGTAACTGACCGCGCTCACGAGAAACCAACGCGCGGTAACATCGGTGTGGACCACCGGCCCCGAGGTCTTCTGCTGCGCCGTCGCCTGGCTAGTTTCTGGCATACTTCTGACTCCTTCCAATGGAAGTCTGGTTCAGACTGCGGATGAAATTCACAATGTCGCCGACATCCTGCTGCGTCAGCCCGTAGTCGATCCACGCCGGCATCGCCGTTCCCTGCACGCCGTACAGGATCGATTCGAACAGGCGCCGGTCGGCGGCGCTGTTCACAAACCAGCTGTTGCGCAGATTGCGCGGGTGGGGAAGAATGTCGACCGAGTTCGGCCCCTTGCCGTCCGCCTTCCGCCCGTGGCAGCCCGTGCAGCGCGCCAGGAAGGTCGCTTCCCCGCGGCGGATGGAATCCGCCGTCGCCGCCGCCGGGTTGTGCTCCGGCAGGTTGCGCGGCTTCAACTCCCGCCGCGGCTCTTTGGTAAAGGCCGCCAGCACGTAGTCCAGCACTCCGTTGACCTGTGTGTCGGCCAGCGCGCGGCCCCACGGCGGCATGGAGGTCCCCGGCACGCCGTTCTGAATCGAATGGACGAACCGCTCCCGCGGCTTCGAATTCATGAACGCCGCCCGCGTGAAATCGCGCGGCGAAGGGTCCAGATACCATGCCACTTTTCCGTTGCCGTCGCCCTTTTCGCCGTGGCAGCGCTGGCACAGCGCCTGGTAGGTCTCCGCGGGCCCCATCGGCGTCGGCGGTGTCTTCCGCGTCTCCAGGTAAGCCGAAAGCCGCTGGAAATCCTCGCTCGGAAAGCGGAACGAAGGCATGATCGAATCGGGAATGCGCGCGCGCGGACTCTGGAAATGATCCATCAGCCAATCCTCGTCGCGCATCAGCCCTTCATAAGAAAGGTCCGGCGCGATCCCGCCATCCTTTTCGCCGAGTTTGTGGCACGCCGTGCAGGCGCGGTCGTTCAGCAGTTGCTCGCCCGCTTTTTCACCCGCCGTGCCCGGAGGAATCACCACCGCCACGTTTTCCACGTGCGCCTTGTAGCGGTCCAGAGAGGTCTCCGCGAAATTCACCCCGCGCCGGCTCTTCAGGAAGATCACCAGCGCCTTTACGTCCGCATCCGCCAGATTGAACTTGGGCATGAATGACGTCGCCAGGTTGGCGCGCGGCTCCACAATCGATTCCCAAAGGTAATCGATCTTGAATTTCTTGCCCGCTTCCGTCAGATCCGGCCCCAGCGTCCCCTCGCTCATGCCGTCGATCTTGTGGCACCCGTAGCAGTTCATGGCGTAGAACAGCCTGCGCCCGCGATTGACGTCCGGAGTGCCCGCGAAATCCTCCTGCGTGTGGCACTGCGCGCAGTTGCTCTCCATGTACTCTTTGCCCTTCAGGCGCGGCGCGAAGTCTTTCCGCCAGTTCGCCTGCGTGACGTATCCGAGCAGCGGCTCCGGCCAGAATTCGTCTTCGCCGTGCGAGTGGAAATTGTCCAGCCCGCGGCCCTGCCCGTCATGGCACACGGTGCAGCCGAAATCGGAAAACTTGTGCCGCCGCTCCCAGTGCCCGTTGCGAAACACGTCTCCCATGGCTGCCGAATACGGGTGCGTCTTCAGCGGCTCTCCGAAATTCGCAAAGCGCGGATCGTCCGCCGCCATGTGGCACGTCGTGCAGCGATCCACCCGCGTATCGCCGAAACTGGTGACAAGGATCTGCTCGATCGCGGGCGAGCGCGCGTCGAGCTCGGCGCGCTCCCTTTCGTTGTGCGACATCGAGCGCGCCTGCTCGAAATACGCCGTCTGGTGCTTCTCCCAGCGGTGGAAGAACTGATCGTAGAAGACGACGCCGTGAACGATCAGCACTACGAAACTTGCGATGGCTAAGGCGAGTCGCATGCGGCCAGTCCTTTCTCAGAATGGAGACACGAACGTCCAGTTCGGCCCGCGGAAGAACGTTCCGATGACGATGAAAATCACGTTGAGGATCACCAGCGTCAGAAAAATCGTGTTCGCCAGCAGGCGCTCGCGCGAGAACCACAACCCCACGCCCTTCGTTCCGCGATCGATGTAGGGCACGAGCAGCAGCAGCGCGGCCATCAGGCCGGGGATCCCGATCCCGCCCCAGAACGCCGAGTAGCTCACCATCTCCTGCAGCCCCAAAAAATACCAGGGCGCCTTTGCCGGGTTAGGCGGGTGCATGACATTCACCGGCTGCTCCAGCGGCGCGTTGAACAAGAGCGAAACCACCAGGATCGCGCTCACCGTCAGAACGAAAACAAACAGCTCCGCCAGCAGAAGATTCGGCCAGCTATACACGGAATCGTCCCCCACGTTGCCGATCTTGGTAAAGGGCCCGCGCACAAACCCCTGCAGGCCGTAGACGCGCGCTTTATAAGTCGCCTGTGCCGGCGGTTTGGCCGCTTTTTCCGGCCGCGACAGGCCGCCGTCTTTGCGGATCCGCCAGAAGTGAATCGCGACCAGCAGCACCAGCACCCCCGGTAGCACCGCCACGTGCAGCACATAAAACCGCAGCAGCGCTTCCTGCCCGACCGTGGTATCGCCCAGCAGCAGGAACTTCATCTGCTGCCCGACCAGCGGAGCGTAGCCGGCAATCGATGTCCCTACCGTGATCGCCCAGAACGCAAGCTGGTCCCACGGCAGCAGGTAGCCCGTGAAGCTCAAAAACAGAGTTACCAGCAGCAGCAGCACGCCGATCACCCAGTTGAATTCGCGCGGCCGTTTGTAAGCTCCCGTGAAAAACACCCGGCACATGTGCAGGAATACAATCGCCACCATCCCGTGCGCGCTCCATCGATGCATGTTGCGCAGGAAGATGCCGAACGCCACCGTGCCGCGCAGGTCCAGCATGCGGTCGTATGCCTGAGTGGTCGAGGGCACGTAATAAAACATCAGCAGGACGCCGGTGACCACCAGGATCAGAAAGAGAAACAGCGCCATGAGGCCGAGACCAAGGGTGTAAATGGGCCGCAGGGTGTTCTTGTGCACCTTCACAGGGTGCAGGTGCAGAAAGAAATTCGTGAAGCTGGTGGACGAACGCTCCAGGTCCGTGGAGGGGAGCGGATTGCGGAAGATGGAACTCCACACGTTGCCGGGCAGTTCCTTCACGGCGCTCCACACGCCGGGTTTCTCGGGCGTCAGGGTGCTCATAGGTTGAAGTAGTTTCCGGGTTGGACCTGCGAGTTTTTGTCGATTTCGATTTCCCCGTTGGGCGCCAGCGACACCTTGAACCAGGGCAGCGGCTTCGGCGCCGGGCCGCCCGTTACCGTCCCGTCCTGGTCGTAGCGGGAACCGTGACACGGGCAGGCGAAACCCGTGTCCGAGATGGAAACGATGCAGCCCAGGTGCGTGCAGGTGGTCGAAATGGCCGCCAGCCGGTTGCCTTCACGGACCACGCAAACCCGCTCCACATCGCGCGCCACGCGTGTCCCTGGCGGAAAATCGTCCGGTTTGCCGATGCTGAACCGCGCGCTCGGACTGTAGGTCACCCGCGGTTTGAAGAAAACCAGGTCTGAGACAGCGGCCAGCACGGCCGAACCGAACAGCCCCACGCTCGAGAGCCAGGCCAGCAGGCGCCGGCGCGGCACGGGTTGCGCATCGTTATTTGCGGGATTCACGCTGGTCCTCCTTGGGTTTGTCCACCAGGTCCTCCAGGTCGCTCCAGAAAACCTGGTACTTCGTGTCCTCGATGTTGCGGAAGTAGTCTTTCTTGACGGCGAAGATGAAGACGCAGAGCGCCGCCAGGGCCATCGCGACACTGGCCGCGACCGCAATCCACGTCAGTTCCATCAGTGAACCGGAACGGTCTGGCCGGCCAGTTGCGAAATGCTGGCGTTGCCGAGAACATCCGTCATGGCGCGCTGCGCATTGACCCAAACGGCGTGGGCCGGGCACCACTCCTGCCGCGTGCAGGCATAGGGCGAAGTGAGGCAGGTGTTGAGCCGGATGGGCCCCTCCACCGCTTCCACCACTTCCAGTAAGGTGGCGTCTCGCCGCGACTCGGGCAGTTCAAATCCCCCCGTATTGCCCCGATGAGAGATGACCAGTCCGGCTCGTGTCAGGTTTTGCAACACTTTGGAAAGGAACTGTTCGGGGCAATCGGCGGCCTCGGCAAGTCCGGAGCGGCTGGCGCGCGTTCCGTTGGGCAGGCCGGCAAGGTGAATCATTACCCGCACGGCATAATCGGCGGCTCTGGTGAGTTGCATATAGAAGAAATAGGAGCCTCTTTATCCGGTTACGCGCACTTGCAGTTCGAGTGCCACACCGAAGATCATCCACTTAGCCCGCATTCTGCGGCCTCACCTACCGCAAACGCGCGTTTTGCCTCACCCAATGGTGGGCGAAATTGTTGTAGCGAAGTTCAACACTCAGCGGGGGACACGTGTCGGGGGACACGGCACCTTCACTGCTGAAGATGGTAGGCAAAAAGTACTTGACTCACCCAGTGAGGATTGGTACTATAACCGTCCGTGACAGGTCGGCAGTACTCCGACGGAAACCGGTGGCAAAATACGTCTTGATTGGTGCCACAAATCAAGCGTATACAATGATATACCGGCCAAGCATCAATGCCGAGAAAGCCAATAAAATCTATTGCTTGCGTGCGCAGCCGGGTAAGCATTATACTGAAATTGCTGCCGAGCGCTACGTATTGCTTTGCTTTCTACGCGCCACAGCAAGGTTGGCCACCATGCTGAAACGCGACTACACGCCTCACCATTGGGGAAGAGCAATGGTAAAATGAGGCCCCGCGCAATCCAGGCCGTTCCCGGTCTTGATCCAAATGCTACGCCGTTCGAGAGGTTGGAGAAGTTTGCACGCATGATCATTCGAACGCCCAAAGCAGAGGCCGATAAGGAAATAGAAGGGACCGATTCCCGGAAGCCAAGGACGGTCTTGCGTAAAAAGAAGAGGAAGATTTGATGATAGAAGCACTAGCGCTTTCACGAGAATGGAGCGCTATTGGCGTTGGGGAGATGCTGGCCTTCCCCGGCACGTCGGAGCGCTCAGCGAAACAATTGTCTGGATCAGCCGATGAACTGATGCGGAACATCTTCTCGGTCCTAGAGGATCTTGTGCTGTCCGCGGTAGAGAAGCGCACAGCCGCCGATTTTAGCACCGCCAGGAATATAGCGTTCCCGAAGTACCTAGAAGGGGTTATTGCCCTCACTTCGCTTATTCGGATTGTGGTTCCTCAACACGTTATTGAGCGGCTGAATCGGGAATTCTTTTGTGAACTGGAGGCGGACCTTCGAGAGAAGGGATTGATCGCCTTTGGTCCCGCCCTTCGCGACCAGGCCGTGTTCACGGTATGGACCCTAAGGAAGATCAGTGATCTCATAACGCAAATTGCAGGTGCTGCCAAGACAGACGTAAAACCATCACAAGAAGTGGCAGACCTGATGAGACAACTTCTGCTTCATGCGGTCTGGACGCGCTTCCATGTGAACTGTCTTGTCACATCTATTCAGCGTCAAGCGACCCTCTATCCAGGGGTTTTGGACCTTGTGATCGATGGTCTCAGGTCTGCGGTTAATGCGTATGGATTGACCAGACGCCTAGCCGACATGCTAGTCCCGCTCCCAGAAGCAACACTGGAGCCAGTTGACTGGGACGACGAAGAACAACAACTGCTGAATGAAGCTAGACTTAGCACGTTGACTGAACTGAGCGAAGCTATTTGATGGATGTGGTGTTTGGCGGGATTTATCTGTATGAGCCACCTGCTGTAGCCTCCGCGTCCGATCAAAGCGCATTGCTTATCACCTCTGGCTCAGAGCAAGCAGGGAGGCGCCCCTACATTATCGTGTCGCGAGATATCGTCAACAAGAACAAGCCGACGGCCGTCGGCGTTCCGATGTCAACCAAAACACAAAAAGCCAACTCATATCGTATCCTCTTGCCAGTAGCTGAAATCGTCCGTGAGATTGGCGAAACTTACGACTTTCAAAACAGCGTTGCCTTGTGCGACCACGTTCGCGTGATCGATCTGGAGCAACTCAAGCGTAAGATTGGCAGACTCTCGGACACTGCTATTGCCAGTGTCGGGCTTGGGTTGAGTTTCGTATTCGATCTTCGCTAGTTCGAATCGTGTAACTTTTCGTTTGGTCGATCACTTCGTGTTGAAACTCGCTCAATCCTTCATATGGCTTCAATGCGTCAGTGAAGATGGCGGAACCTGCTAGGACATGCTCACGAACATGATTCTGAACGTCGCCCTTACGTCGCGTGGGTACGACCGTTGCTCGGACTTCCCCGCCGCGTTCGAGTACGCCCATCACAATGGCTTTGCCTTCCGGCCCGCGCCCGGTGATTTTCTCTGCTCTTTTCGTGGCGTGCATATTGCGCGCCTTACCTAAGATGAACGTCTCATCCGCTTCGACCTGGCCGGACAGCTTGTTGAAGGTCCCGGTATGCATCGCGTGCCGGATTCGCTGAAGCATGAACCACGCGGACTTTTGAGTGATTCCCAAGTCGCGTCCGATCTCGTAGGAACTCACGCCGTTCCTGCAGTTGGCAATCAGGAACATCGCGCAGAGCCACTTATCGAGGCCGATGGGGGAATCCTTGAAGATCGTTCCAACTTTGATAGAGAACTGCTTCTTGCAATCCAAGCACTTCCACATCAGTCGCGTGCTGAGGAACGATGTGCGTTTTGACTGGCAGCGCGGGCACTGCGCCTCGCCGTTTTCCCACCGAAGCGCCGCGAAGAACTGAACACAAGTTAGCGGATCGGCGAAATACTGAACTGCTTCCATCAACGTGGCGGGTGCTTTCACATTGGCTCCCATGAGTCAATAGTACCCGGGATCACTGGGTGAGTCAAGTAATTTTTTGCCGCTGGTGGGCTCGCGCGATCGCGCCCATCGCCCCATCGCAGAATCGGACAGACCGGACAGCAACCCGGCCTCTTCGGTCAACTGAGCCGGTCTGATGCTCCAGTGCGGGCTCCGCCGACGCAACCTGTGCACAACGGGTAGGCGCCGGCCGGTACATTCCACGGCGGAGCTGGGTAACCGCGCGCCGCGGCAACGCGTCTCCCCGCAGCCCTCTGCCACAATCGAACTATATGCCAAAGCTCGAAGAACCCTGGCTGCGCGGCCCCATCGCCGGAGTGCATCCTCTCATTGCTCCCGTCCTCTACGCGTTTCAGCACGCCCGCGAGGACTTGTCGCAGTATGCCGGGAGCCTTAGCCCCGAACAACTCTGGGCGGAGCCGCACGGCTTCGGCTCAGTCGGTTTTCATATCCGCCACATCGCCGGAAGCACTCGCCGCTTGATGGCGTATCTGGAGGGCAGGGAACTGACCACGGACGAACTGGCCGCCGCCCGCAACGAGCGCGCTCCCGGCAGCACCCGCGAGAGCCTCCTCGCCGAACTCGACGCCGCCTTCGGTGACGCCGAATCGATAGTTCGCCGCATCGACCCCGCCACGCTCACCCACCCTCGCAAAGTTGGCCGCAAGGCCTTGCCGACCACCGTCATCGGGCTTTTGACTCACATCGCCGAACATACCCAGCGCCACATCGGCCAGGCAATCAGCGCCGCAAAGTGGTCGCAAGTGGCAGGTTCGCGCCCGCCGGCGTGACGAGATACCGCCGTTACCTTCTGACTCGCCCGAGGGCCGGGGAGGGACGATATGCCCGCGATAGCAGTGCGATTCCGATACCAGCGAGTAAAAGGAAGCCGGAGGCGGGTTCCCGTGTGCTCTGTGCCTGCACACAGGCGCCGCCCGGAGTGTCTACGCAAACATCGTCGATGATCAGGTAGGACGGGTCGTTTCTTCCGTCAAATTGAAGAAGGGTTGTCGAACTCGACGCCACGAAAGTCGTGAACGCCTGCTGGTAGACGCCACCGTTGTTTGGCTGGTTCACGAGGTCTGAAACAAGTGTTCCGCCGGCATACGTCTGTAGTTCATTGGGTCCCACGGGCGAACTCGGACCTTGAAACCGAAACCAAAACGAAAGATCGTATGTCTGCCCCGGCACGGTCGTCAGGTCCTGGTAGAGTTCCGACGTAGGCACCGAGATGCACGAAATGCCGACACACGGTGTATATGCTTCGAGGAGGCCGGTATGAACCGCGAAGTTACCGCTGCCCCAATCGGGTGTAGCGGTCCACCCTGTTAGTCCGGACTCAAAGCCCGGGTTAGTCACAATGTTAGCCGCGGCAGCAGGAGTCACCGCACAACATACCAATAAGACGATCTGCAGATGGCGCAATCTCATGGTCTCTCCGGGTGCGAATTGGGAACATGCTACTGGAGAAGGCAGAAGATGTCAATGGCACGGAAGCACGGCTTTTTCCCAGTACGGTGATTACGTCTACCTTAGCCGTGACTGCGACATTCCGCCCGGCTTACAGCCTTCAGTCCATCTACCGCGGACGGATGGCAAGCGTCGTCCACTTCATCTGAAAGCCTGCGGGGATGACGTATTGGGGCTTGTGGCTTGGGAACAGGAACGTGCCGACATTCCAATAACGGAAGCCGCCGCCGTTCCCGGTAGCCGTGGCGCCGAGCTCGCGCACCAGGTCCGGGTTTTCTTCGGCGCGCGCGGCGAAGGGCGACACCGTGCCCTGCCATTCGATTCGGTTGAAGGAGATGGCCACCAGGTAATACGGCCGAGGGAGAAGGTGGCGCTCCACGCGTGTCAATCGGCCGCGCACCACCGCACCGGCTTCGATGAGTGTTCCGTTCGAGGCGGTTCTGCGCACGGGCTTGACCACTTGTGCCGCCACCGGGTCGCCCGCCGCCGCCGTGGCCATATCGATGGGCGCCGTGAGGGCAAGTTCTACGGGCAGCCCGATCGGCAGAGCCAGAGGCGCGCGCACCACCCGCGATTGCGCCGCGCTCTCGGTCTGCGGTTCATCGCCGAACACGAGCTGCGATTCCGCCTGGTATTTCCGGCAGGCGGAAAATGTGGTGACGTTGTCGGTCTGGTGCTGGTCGTCAAACACCAGCCGCAGTTCGCTGCGGCTGGGCAGCAGCAGCGCATCGCTGCCGATGGGCAGGTTCCGATACTCCAGCTCGGCTGTGAGCTGGCAGATCGAGCTGGCGGGCGGAAGTGAGTCGGCCTCCAGGGACAGGCGCTCGAGCTGGAGCGAATCCGCGTCCACCCAGAACCGTCCCTGGTAGGCGATCGTTTGCCACTGCTCGCCGGTATTGACTCTATAACGGCTGGCGTCCAGGGGGACGCGGAAGCGGTATTCAAGCAGCTTGCGCCCGCCGCTCTCCTGCTCGCCGGCGTACTCGTATGTGACGCGTTGATTGAAGAACACGGCCAGCAGATGGCTGCCGAAGGATCCCGTGCCGATGGGGCCCTGGCGGATGATCTCGTTCACGTCGCGCATATCGAAGCGCGTGGCGCCGGGCCACGAGTAGATTTCGCGGCCGTCGGCAACAGTCACGTCGAGCCGCAGCCGATCCAGGGATTGCAGCGTTTCCGTGGATGCGGCGGGCGGCTGCTCGCACGAAGAGGCGGCTTTCCCGTGCTCGAAGTAGCGGCGCTCGACGGTCTCGATGCAGGCATAGCTGGGGAGATTGGCCGTGGTGGCCTGCAGCTTCGCCAGAGCCTTTTGCAGCGTTTCGTCGGCCGGCGCCGGCCGCCCGCGCGGCGCCACGGCGAGCAGCAAGAGACACCACCCCACCCAGCGCCGCGGGTTCCTTACAGCCACTAAAACTTCCCCGGATTGGTGATGCGCGGTTTCCAGTTCTGCGCCCTCTGGTCCGTGGCGGCCACTACCTGCGAGGTGAGTTTGGCGGCCTCCTCAGCCCGCAGTTTCTCAACGCTCTTGTCGCCGTGGAGATACGCCAGCGTCAGCCACAGGTAGGCCAGGCGAGGATTCTGGCCAATGCCGTTGCCGGAGGCGTATCGCGATCCGAAATCCGCCTGCGCCGGAGCGTACCCCTGGGTGGCCGCGGCGCGTACCCAGCGCAGCGCCTGCTCCTGGTCGCGCGGCACGCCGTGACCCGCGGCATAGAGCCTGCCCAGATTGTATTGCGCCTCCACGTGGCCCTTCTCCGCCGCCAGTTGATACCAGTATGCCGCCTGCTTCTGGTCCTGCTGCAGGCCGTAGCCGTCAATCAGGGTCCAGTCCGTGGGCGGGCCGTCGCTGTTTGGATCGTTAGCCATCTGGAACCAGCGCATGGCGTCTTCGACGTCGCGCGGCACGCCCCATCCGCGCGAGTACATCTGGCCGAGGGCGAACTCGGCCTCGGCATTTCCCTGGCCCGCGGCCTGCTGATACCATCGCATCGCTTCGGTCAAATCGCGATTCACACCCAGCCCCTGGGCGTACAAGACCCCGAGGTCGAATTGCGCCTCGGCGTCACCCGCCTCGGCGGCGCTTCTCCAGAGGGTAAACGCCCGCTGATACTCCTTGTTTCGAAACGCCTCCATTCCCGGCCGGCTATCGGCCCACGCCAGGCCCGCGGCCGCCAGCATCATTCCCGTTCCTACCGTTACACAGCATATCGCGCGATACATCGAAAAGCCTCCTTTCGGGCTTTGCAATTTCCGCATTCTGGAGAATGTTGTATCACGGCTCGGGGACAAATGGGGCGAACCGGGTCCAGATTTTGAGCCCCGCTGGCGGAACGCGAATCAAGACACACAGGGGATTTCAAATATGCGATTGGCTGCTTGTTTGCTTCTTCTGTCCACTCTGGCGGCTGCGGAAACCTGGCATGGGTATTTGGTGGACCGGGGATGCTATGCGGCTCTGCAGAGCAACAGAAACGAAACCGTACTGACCGGAGATCGGGACATGCTCGGAGAGCTCCGCTATTGCTCGCCGAGAGCAAAAACGCAGAAATTCGCCGTCATTCTCCCGGATTGGCGCAGCCTGAAGCTCGATTCACGGGGAAATGAGATGGCGTCACAATACGTTCGGAGGGCGCCTAAGCACTCCGCGTTCCGCGCTACGGTCTGCGGCACATTGGACAACAAGAAGACAATTCAAGTAAGTGCCCTCACCGCGACGGCCGCCAGGCGGTCGCAAGTCACAGGCTCCCGCTAGTTTCGTGTGCTAATAGTAGGGATGGGAGAACACTGCGCGGGCAGCTTCGCCCGGCAGCCCTAATCGGGTTCCGTTCCGGCGGAGTAACCCGAGTGCTTTGTTTCGCCTGGCGGGAAAAATGGGTTCGTTCCGTATTTTACCTTTTGGCTTCATTCGTGGCTCGGCAGCAGGTCCCAGATGGCCGGATCTTCCTTGCCCAGGACCCATGAGCAGAAGCCTTCCAGGTTGTGGTCGGCCGCGAGCCGGTATCGCTCCCGGAAGGTGCGCGCATCGGTGAAAAACACCCATTCCCGGGTGTAGTCCCGGTAGAAATAAAAGAAGGAAGCGCGGTCGAAATCGTCCCACTGAATCTGTGGATGGTACTCCGCAATCAGTTGTTGCACGTCGGCCGCGCCCACGGTCGCGAGCGTCGGATTCGGTTTGTCGTCTTTCGGCGGGCCGGCGAACCAGCGATAGCCGTAAACCGGAATCCCGAGTGACAGCTTTTCGGCAGGAACGGACTTCAACGCATACTCGAGATTGTCCATCGTCCATTGATATCCGGCAACCGGCCCCGGCGGCGTGTAGCGCGTCTGCTGGTCGTACGTCATCAGGCAGACGATATCGACCGCTTCCCCGATGGCTTTGAGATCGTAGGCGTCGCGCCAGTTGGAGTAGATCCACTTCGAAAACCCGCCCGTGCCGGGTGTCGCCGGCGCGTTGGGGACGGTGGCGATGGAAAGCTGCAGCCCTGAGGCGTGAAAGGCCGCGGCTGTCTCCTTCACTAACTCGCTCAGCGCGTCGCGGTCGCTGGCCGCCACATTTTCGAAATCGAACTGGATCCCGATGTAGCCGTTCTTCTTGCATTCCGCCATCAGGCCCTGAATCATCGCCGCCCGCGCGTCGGGAGTCACCAGCAGTTTATGGATGTTGTCCTGGTTAAACCCGGGGTTGACCACGATCGGCATCACGGCGACCTGATGCTGCCTCGCGGCTTCCATGACCGCATCGTTGGCTGCCCCGGTCACGGTCCCGAAAGTGTCCACGTTGTACCAGGTGGGTACCAGAATATCGATCTTCGCGGCGTGCGCCAGAAAGGAATCGACCCCTGCCGGGTCGCGGCTCAAATAAAAGAGACTCTTCGGGCGGCCCGCCGCCGCAGACGCGGCAAGCAGCAGGATCACCAGCAGTTTCTGCATCCCCGTACAGTAACATCTGGTGCCGCCGGCGGTCTCGCCGCCGGTGCGTTTCCCGGTACTTGCCACCCCGGATGCACCCACTTTCCGGTGGAAAACGCCGACCGCTCGTTTACACTGGTGTTGGGGGATGCTGCCGGTGGCCACCACATCAATCGATACGCGACAGGACGCCGCGGAGAACCGGTTCGAAGGGTTGCAGCCGGAAGACCTCATTCACGCCTTCCGCATCATGCACACCGCGCGCCGCCTGGACGATCGCGAGGTCACGCTCAAGCGCCAGAACCGCATCTTCTTCCAAATCAGCGGAGCCGGCCACGAGGCCGTGCAAGCCGCGGCCGGCATGGTGCTGCGCCCTGGCCACGACTGGTTCTACCTGTATTACCGCGACCGCGCCCTGTGTCTCGCTTTGGGAGTGACGCCCCGCGAAATGCTGCAGCAGGCCGTGGGCGCCGCCGACGACCCGGCCTCCGGCGGCCGCCAGATGCCCTCCCACTGGGGCCATCGGCAGTACAACATCGTGAGCGTCTCCTCTCCCACCGGCACCCAGTTCCTCCAGGCCGTAGGTTGCGCCGAAGCCGGGCGGTACAAAGACCCGGCCGCCGACGAAGTCACCCTGGTGTGCTCCGGCGAAGGCGCCACCAGCGAAGGCGAATTCTGGGAAGCGCTCAATGCCGCCTGCCTGAATTGCCTTCCGGTGCTCTTCCTGGTGGAAGACAACGGCTACGCCATCAGCGTCCCGATCGAAGTCCAGACCGCCGGCGGCAACATTTCGAACCTGGCGTCCGGTTTTCCGGGCCTCTTCCGGCAGGAGGTCGATGGCACCGATTTCCTGGCTTCCTATCGCGCCCTGAAGCAGGCCGCCGCATATTGCCGCGAGCGGCGCGGACCGGCCCTGGTACACGCGCACGTCATCCGGCCCTATTCGCACTCGCTTTCCGACGACGAGCGCCTCTACAAAACGCCCGCCGAGCGCAGCGCCGAAGCCGAGCGCGACCCCGTGCTGCGCTTCCCGAAATTTTTGGTCGACGAAGGCATCATCGACCGGCAGATGCTGCAGCGCATCGCCCACGAAATCGATGAAGAAGTGAACCAGGCGACCCACGACGCCCTGCGCGACGAGCCGCCCGCGCCGGAATCGGCGCTCACACACCTGTATTCCGATCGCGTGGACCCTGCGAGCGACGCCTTCCTGAGCCAGCCGAAATTCCAGGGCCCCCCGATGACCATGGTGGACCTGCTGAACGCCACCATGCGCGAAGAGATGCGCCGCAACCCGGAAATTCTGGTCTTCGGGGAAGACGTGGCCGATTGCAGCCGCGAGCAGAGCCTGAGCGAAGTGAAAGGCAAAGGCGGCGTCTTCAAAGTAACCGCCGGGCTGCAAAGGGAGTTCGGCTCCCGGCGCAGTTTCAATTCCCCGCTCGCGGAAGCGGGCATCGTGGGCCGCGCCATCGGCATGGCCACGCGAGGGCTCAAGCCGGTCGCCGAAATCCAGTTCTTCGATTACATCTGGCCCGCCATGATGCAGCTTCGCGACGAGCTTGCCACCATGCGCTGGCGCAGCAACGGGAACTTCTCCGCGCCCGCCATTGTGCGCGTGCCCATCGGCGGATACCTCAACGGCGGCGCGATTTATCACAGCCAATGCGGCGAGTCGGAATTCACGCACATTCCGGGCCTGCGCGTGGTGATGCCCTCGAATGCTCTGGACGCCTGCGGCCTTCTGCGCACGGCGCTGCGCAGCGACGATCCCGTCATGTTTCTCGAACACAAGCGCCTCTACCGCGAGCCCTACAACCGCTCCCCGCATCCCGGCGAGGATTTCACCATCCCCTTCGGACGCGCCAAGGTGGTCAAGCCCGGGCAAAGCCTCACCGTGATCACCTACGGCGCGCTGGTACAGAAGGCGCTTCTGGCCGCCACCCAAATCGAAAAACGCAACCCGCGCGCCAGCGTCGAAGTAATCGACCTGCGTTCTCTCGCGCCCTACGATTGGGAAGCCATCCGCGCCTCCGTGGAGAAGACCAGCCGCGCGATTGTCGCGCACGAAGATACCCTAAGCTGGGGCTACGGCGCCGAAATCGCCGCGCGCATCGCCGACGAGCTCTTCGATAAACTCGATGCCCCCGTCAAACGCGTGGGCGCGCTCGATACCTGGATCGGCTACCATCCGCAACTCGAAGCCGCCATCCTCCCGCAAACCGAAGGGCTGGCGGCGGCCATGGAAAGGCTGGTGAATTATTAGCCACGAATGAACACGAATCCACACGAATAAAACGAAGACACGTGTTGGTTTTAGACCCGCGTTCATTCGTGTTGATTCGTGGCCTATAATTCAGAATATGTCTTCCGATTTCCCACGGCGGGCTTTCTTGCGCGGCGTGACCGCGGCGACCGCCCTCTCGTATTCCCGTGTCTACGGAGCGAACGAGCGTTTGCAGGTGGGCCTGATCGGCTGCGGCGAACGCGGCCGCTATGACATGAGCAACCACATCAAGTGCGGCAACGTCGATGTGGTCGCGCTCTGCGATATCTGGGGCGACAATATCGAAGCCGGGCGCAAGGCGATCGATACCGCGCGAAAGGCCGAAGGGGCAAACTCGTCGGCATCCGGCGCCGCCGCCAAAGCGTTCGGCGATCATCGCCGTCTGCTCGAATGGAAAGAGATCGATTCCGTCGTGATCGGAGTGCCCGATCACTGGCACGCGCCCATCGCCATCGATGCTCTGAACGCCGGCAAAGATGTCTACGTCGAAAAGCCGCTCACTTTGAAAATCGAAGAGGGGCCGGCCATCGTTAAGGCAGCGCGCGAAAACAACCGCGTCTGCCAGGTTGGCATGCAGCAGCGCAGCGGCAAACATTATATTCAGGCGAAACAGGAGATCATGGACACGGGGAAACTGGGCAAGGTGACGCTCGCCCGCACCTGGTGGCATGGCAACGGATACCATCTCCGCAAAGCGCCGGCGTCGCTGCAAACCAAACCGGCGAATCTCGACTGGTCGCGCTTCCTGGGTCCCGTGAAATGGCGCGACTGGGACCCGCAGCAGTATTGGAACTGGCGCGCCTACCTGGATTTCGGCGGCGGCCAGGTCACCGACCTCTTCACCCACTGGATCGACGTGGTGCACATGTTCCTGGGCTCCGAAGTGCCCGGCTCCGCAGTCGCCCAGGGCGGCATCTACAACTACAAGGACGGCCGTACCGCGCCCGACACCATCAACGTGCTGTTGCAGTATCCGGCGGAATTCACCGCCACGTTCGAAGCCACCCTCGTCCCGGGCATCACCGGCGAAGGAGTGGAGATCTGCGGCACTGAGGGGCGGTTGCTCATCGATCGCGCGCATTACGAATTTCATCCGATAGGGAAGAACGCCGAGCCTACCGTCGTGAAGGCGTTCAGCAATCTCGATATGGACCATGTCGGCAACTTCCTGGAATGTTTGAAGTCGCGCAAACGGCCGAATGGAGATGTGCTGATCGGGCATCGCTCGGCGCAGGCTTCGCACCTGGGGAATCTCGCGTACGAGCAGCGCCGGCGCATCGATTTCGACCCCGTTCGCGAAGAGATTCTACCGTTCTGAATGCGGGCGGCGAGTTGCTATACTGAGTAATTCAGAATACACATAAAGGACTTTCATGATTTCAGCAACACAACTGCGCCCCGGAATGGTCGTCAAATTCAATAACGATCTCTATTCGGTGTTCAGCATGACCCACCGGACTCCGGGAAACCTACGCGGATTCGTGCAGGCCAAAATGCGCAATCTCCGTTCCGGCACCATGATCGAGCACCGGTTCTCTTCCGAAGACCGCATCGAAAAAGCGATGCTCGAAGAACAGGAGATGGAGTATCTGTATGACGATGGCGAATACTACTACTTCATGAACACGGAAACCTTCGAACAGATGCACCTCATGAAAGACCTGCTGGGCGACGCCACGCAATATCTGATTCCGCAATTGAAAGTGACGGTTGAGTTTTACGAAGGTAAGCCCATGAGCGTAGAGCTGCCGGCCACCGTGGATCTCATGGTTGTCGAGACCGAGCCCGGGCTCAAGGGGGCGACTGTATCGAATGTGACCAAGCCCGCGAAACTGGAAACCGGTCTTGTGGTGCAGGTGCCTCCGTTCATCACCGAGGGCGAAAAGATTCGCGTCAACACGGCCGAAGGCACTTACCAGGAGCGTGCTTAACCCGCCAGGCCGCGCAGCGCGGCGGCGAGCGAGTCTTCTTCTTCCGGGAAGACAGTCCGCAGATCCAATAGCAGCATTTCCCCCTCGATTCTGGCGATCACCGGCGGCTCCGCCTGGCGCAGCCGCCGTTCGCATTCCGCCGGGTGCGGCAGGCGGATGGCGATGAGCCACGTGGGAAGCGCCTGTTCCGGCGTGGCCCCGCCGCCGATCAGCGATTCGCCGGAGACGATTTCGGCCGGAAGCTCCGGAACCTGTGCCAGCAGGGCTTCGGCGCGCGCGCGAAGAGAGTCCGGGGTCTGCCGGATCATGCGCATGGTGGGAATCTCGTCCCAGCGCTCGAGCAGCAGACTGCGCAAGGTGTTTTCCAGTACGGCGTAGATGACTTTGTCGAGGCGGAGCGCGCGGAAGAGGGGATTGCGGCGCAGGCGCAGGACGAGTTCGGGTTTTCCCGCGAGAATGCCGGCTTGCGGCCCGCCCAGAAGTTTATCGCCGCTGAAACTGACGAGATCGGCTCCGCCGGCGAGGCTTTCGGAAACCAGGGGCTCGGCGATGCCGTACCCGCGCAGGTCGAAGATGCAGCCGCTGCCGAGATCCTCGTAGAGCGGGAGCGAGCGCTCGCGGGCCAGCGCGGCCAGTTCCTCCAGTTTCGGCCGCTCCGTGAAGCCTGTGATGCGGAAGTTGCTGGGGTGGACGCGCAGCAGCAGCCGGGTACGCTCGCTGATGGCTGCGCGATAGTCCGCGATGCGCGTCCGGTTGGTGGTGCCCACTTCGCGCAGCGCGGCGCCGGAGGCCGCCATGATATCGGGAATCCGGAAGCCGTCGCCGATCTCGATCAACTCGCCGCGGGAGACCACGACCTCGCCGCCGGAGGCCAGTTCTTTCAGCGCCAGCAGCACCGCCGCCGCGTTATTGTTGACGGCGATTGCCGGCGCTCCGAGCAGGGATTCGAGAAGCGGCGCGATGTGCGCGTCGCGTTTGCCGCGGCGGCCCGCTGCCAGATCGTACTCGAGGTTGGAATACCCGGGCGCGATGGTCGCGGGGGACAGCGGAGCGCGTCCGAGATTGGTATGAAGGATCACTCCCGTGGCGTTGATCACCCGCCGCAGCGAAGGGCGCTCCCAGGCGGGCAGCAGCGCGGTAATTTCCCGAGCCACCTCAGGAGCATCGGGAGCCCTGGCGCCGTCGCCGTTGCGCAGTGTGCCGCGGATGCGATCGAGAGCACGGCGGATTTCGGCCACGACGAGGGCGTGAGGGAAGCGCTCGAGCGCATTGGAAGGTAGATGTGCGAGCACCTCGTGAACGGAAGGCAGCGTGCGCAAATTGGGGTTATCCCTCACGAAACCGATGTTACTCGCTGCGGCCGGCCGGGCGCAACAGAGCTGCTGCTGCCCCGAACTCGGCCGGGAAGAAACGGCGATAAGTGATTTGTGCCACACCGGCCGGGCGCTCTCCGTACGCCAGTTATCATGCCCGGGTCGTGGACCCGTAAGTTGTGTGTTTGCAGCCTTGAGTAATCGGCGATGAAGCGCCATGATGTGCGAAGGCGGATCGGCCGTCTGGGGAGGAAGACAGTGCGCAAAGTGTTTGCTAGATCGGGTTGTCTTTTAGCCGGCGCAGTACTGGCCGCGGGGCTCGCGTCGGCGAACGTCATTCCCGACTTTTCAAGTGTATCGGGAGGTGGATCACTTTTCACTTACTCATATGGTGTAAGTGTTGACCAGTTTCAGTACGTCGTATCCGGCGACCAGTTATGTCTGTCGGCGATTCCCGGATTAACGGGAACGGCGACAGCGCCCACCGGCTGGTCTGCCACGGAATCGACGACCATGGCATGTCCGCTCAATTCGGGCGTCACTACACCGAACGTGCCAGGCTCGGTGCTGTATACGTATTCGGGATCGACGATCCCGGCCGGAACAGCCATCGGGACCTTCACATTCCAGGACATGCTTGGCAATGACACAGGCACAATTTCGTTCGGCGCCAGTTCGGTAAAGGTATCTGACAACGCGCCGACCGCCAACCAGGGCGAAGTCGCGGGTCCGGCGACGTTGGTGCCGGAACCGTTGACCAGCGCACTCATCGGCACGGGCCTGATCGGTCTGGGCCTGTTGAGACGGCGGACCACCGCACGCGCCTGAAGCCCGTTCATTCTTTTCGCGGGACTTCGCAAGGAGTCCCGCAATCCTTTGCCAGTCAGGGATCCGACGCCGCCCGCAGCACTTGTGTTGCAGGGGTGCAACCGACTACACTAAAGGAGATCGGGGCGTGGCTCAGCCTGGCTAGAGCGCCTGGTTCGGGACCAGGAGGTCGGTGGTTCGAATCCACTCGCCCCGACCAAATCCTCCTTAAAAATCAGCTACTTGGAAATCCCGATTTTCGGGTCAAAGGGCTCGGCGAACCCAATTGCCCTTTTCTTGCCCTTTTCGTGCAACGAAGGTTGCTTGTCGCGAAACATTGGCGTTTGCGACTCCCCTCTTGACACATCTCGTTTCGGACCACCCCTCTAACTGTTCGTCGCGAGCGAATATCCTCGGTAACATTCGTCCCGCGGGGTGGACGCTCCCTTTCCAGGCGTGATCGAGACCCGAAAAATGTTTATGGACCTATCGAACGGATGATCCATCCATTTCCTCAAGTGGTCGCTCCTAGCCTCCGTTGGGCAGTTCCCGGGCTTACGATGGCCGGGACCTGGCCGCCTGCCGATGGTCGAGAGCGAGCGTGTCTGCTCCCCCGCCGCTCTTCCCCGGTTAGAGATTTCCCCATGTCCGCCTGCAGTCGCACTCGAGTCACCTGCACCGGAACGGCTGGCGCTGATCAGTTCGCGCAGCCCGTCCTAGTCGCAGGATTCCTATGCTCATCGAGATGCTTGCGAAAATCGAACACGTCCGCCGCAGTCCGCCAGGCCGCCTTCTGGAGAGCGAACCCACCAGCACGGTTGAGGTCTGGTCCCGGGGGCCAGCCGATTCTTGCATTTCGGTTTCCGGGCGCGGTCCCTACACACAACGGGCGCACACCGCCTCCTCTGCATCCCGCCGGGGTGTCGCGTACAGACCCGTGCCGGCACTGACCACCAGTCAGTCTACATCCGGTTGGCGTCGTTGACGTCCAGCTTGGGAACCCGACATTCTACCACTGAATTACTCCCGCGTGCCTCTGTTTACCGCTACTTAACTGTCCAGCAGGGATTGTCCGGCAAGGATTTACCCGTTTTCACGGCCTGTCCATACCGTCTCCCAAATCCATCCAAACCATGGGGTCTGCAAAATGGCCAGTAAAATGGGCAGTAAACCCGAGACAATAGAACGCGGTCTCGAATCGATGTTCCGCCGGAGTCTGACCGCGCCCGAAGTCCGTTGCCTCTCTTGTCAGTCACCACGCCGGTTAGGGAGCGCAGCTCAAGTTTTGGCAGGCATGGAAACTCGACAAGAAGCAGCATCCCTGAAAGGCAGACAGTTCTCTTCCACATAGCTTCTCCCGACGCCTAACCACAGGTGGTTCTCAAGGGCAGGGAGCCGGCGGTTCAGGGTCGAGCGTCGGCCACCGCGCCCCTTTTTGATCGATCGGCGCCGACCGCTCGCACGTCGACGCGACCATAATTGGCATTTCCGGTTCGGTTCACGAGCCGGAAATGCAATGCAACTGGGGAAATGCCCACCCGGCGAGCAGCATCGGTCAGGCAGAGGCGTTGGCCGTCGAGGATCACGATTCGGTGGTCACGACGGAGGACCCGGCCGCCAAATGGCGCCTGGGAGCGTGCACCGCGCTGGGCCTCGCACTGGAAGCTCAGCACGGCTATCCGGTCGCGTAACGAATCGATGCACTCCAGAGGTGAAGCGTGCCGGCCGAACATGCCGCAGCGGGGGCACTGAAGGGTCGCAGGGGACTTCTTGCCGCCCTCATTCGCTCGCGCCCTGGCGCGGGGTATCAATGTCTCAGCCTCCCTCAATAAGCATTGGCACTTTCCAGAGCCGTCAGCTCCTTCACATCCCATTTAAGAAGATCCTCGCTTCGCTAAAACTGTTTGCTTAACGCGTGGGTTTTTTAGTGTTGGATTCTCGGGACTGCTGACAGTCATGAAGAGCTTCCGTTACCCTGACGGGCTGGCAGTCGAATAACAGCGGCATCATGGGCCGAAAGAGGAAAGAGGCGACCGCGACGGCCTCGGATTTCTGTGCCGTGAGCAGTGCCGGGACGAGATATTCGTCGTGAACTTTAATCAACGATAGCTTTTAGGCTGCTCGATAACCGGCTCGATTCGGCCCGTTCCCTGTAATTGGACGGGGCGCGCCATGGCATCCAACTCGGACGCCGCCGTGCCGAGCGTACCATCTCTGGGACCACGTTTCGCAACGCCCGTTGTTAGCGCCATGTAAAACTTCCTGGCCGGTAAGGGGGAGCGTTTGGCCTGCCCCGATTCGATATGTCATCTCCAATCGGGAATTGAGCGGCATCGCCGCATTCTCACCTGGATGTCCGCTGATGTGATGGCGCCGAATGTAAGGGCATTTTCAGCACGGCGGTGGCGCACGCGTGAACCGAACCTGCCTTCGGGGTGCACCACGACCGGCAACTCGTGAGCCACGGCTAAATTCCCAGGATGTAGAACAATCGCATCTTGCTGTCTTCGATTAAACACAGACCGCCAGACCGGGCACTGGCCGACCCGTCGGAAGAGAAATCTTGATTGTCCGGCCCTGACTTTATGATTCGGGTTTGATTGTCGGACTTTCGGCATCAAGTCGCGATACTCGACACCTGTTTGCTACATCGCTTCTCTCTGCCATCGGCAAAGCGCCGCTATCGGCTTATCCTCCCATCTGTTTCCCGTCATGACCCATCTGGAAGGCCAGTTGCCCTTAATTCGTCGTGCGTAGGGCGGTTGTTATCGAGTTCTGCGGAAATGGGCACGGCGTTTCATGTTGAGCGGCCGATGTTATGAATGAGGCGGTCTCATTATGTGATCTCGCCCGTACTAAAGGTATCACTCAGGCCGTGGGATTTCATTGTGAGGGGGTTCAATGTGCGGTCTAGGTCCTTAGGTTTATTCCTGCCGGACGCCGAGGTGCAAAGCCTAGGCAAAGTCAGGCATCGCACTGACGCCTCACCCGGAAGGCCGCTTGGAAGCACTCAAACTGTCCGGCGCACGCGGCTTGCAGGTTGAAGCACGGACATTGCAGGCAGCGGCAGTCGAAAATTGATGTTGAAGTCAGGGGGAAGTATATGGGAAAGAACGGTGGCTCCTTGCAGTTGGCCGGCGGGACGCTCGGCCGGCACCGTCACATTTGCGCGTTCTTCAATAGTATCGACGAGGAGCACAGGGTGCTTCGCTCGTTCATCACTGACGGCTTCGAGATGGGGGAAAAGGCTCTCCACATCGTAGACCCCGAGTTGCAGGAAGACCATCTGAAGCTGCTCATCGCAGCAGGAATCGACGTGAAACACGCGATGGAGACCGGGCAGCTCGAGTTGCGGCGTTGGCAGGAGGCTTATCTGCGCGGGGAACACTTCGACATGAATGCAATGCTGGCTCTGATCGAAGAGGTGCTGCAATCGGGGGCAGCGGCCGGATACGCCGCCACCAGGCTCCTTGCGCATATGGAATGGGCTCTGCTCGACAAACAGGGCGTCGAAGACCTGGTGGAATACGAGACCCGCCTCAACTACGTACTTCCAAAGTACGACGATCCGGTAATCTGCACCTACGACCTGTCGAAATTCGGGGCCAGCGTAGCGATCGACATCCTGCGTACACACCCGGTCGTCATCATCGGCGGTGTACTGCAGGAGAATCCATTCTTCATCCCTCCCGACCAGTTCCTGGCCGAGTTGCGCGAGCGGCGGCCGGGTGGAGTGCGCGCCGGCGTGGCGCAGTAGTCGTCATGATTGCCGATACCGAGGCGCTCCGCCTGAGAAGAGTGCTTAGGGATCTAGTAGCGCTGTCCACCATTCCAGCGGCGTGGGTTGGGCGCACGCCGGCTGCGATTGCCGCCGGCCTCGGCGACGTGATCTTCAAGTTGCTGGACCTGGATTTTGTCTTCGTGCGATTACGAGATCCTGAAGGGGGAGCTTCGGTCGAAGCGACTTTGGGAAACGCGTGGGTTGCATTTTCGCAGTGGCTCGAACGGCGGCCCCTTGCCAACGGCTCGCATGCGCGGCGGGAGATCGTTACGGAGGTTGGCGGAGGACTCCGGCGATGCAACGGGATTCTCATTCCCGTCGGGGTAGATGGCGAGGGCGGCCTGGTTGCGGCTGCCTGTGAGCGTGCCGATTTTCCCGATCAGACCGATGAACTGCTGCTCTCCATGGCGGCAAACCACGCCGCCACTGCGTTCCAAAGCGCGCGTCTGATTCAGGAGCGCCGGCGCGCGGAGGAAGCAATTCGCCAAACCAACGACCAACTGGCCAAAGCCAGCCGGTTGAAAAGCGAATTCGTTTCCCGGATGAGCCATGAGCTCCGCACGCCAATGAACGCGATTGTCGGGTTTTCGGACCTGCTCGCCGAAGAGGCCGAGGGACCTCTCGGAGAGAGCTACATGGATTACGTACAGCATATCCGCGAAGGCGCCAGGCACCTGCTTTCGTTGATCAACGACGTGCTGGACCTTTCGAAAATCGAGGCGGGCCGTTTGGAGTTGTCCCGATCCGATATCAATGTCGCCGACCATCTGGCCGAAGTTTTGTCCGTCATTAAATCCCTGCCGGGCGCGAATAAACTTCTGTTTGCGGTCCGACTTCCCGAAGGACTTTGCGTCCACGCAGACTGCATGCGCATCAAGCAGATCTTCTATAACCTACTTAGCAACGCGGTCAAGTTCACTCCCGAGGGTGGAAGCATCTCGATAGAAGCGGTGCGGCATAGCGAGTCCGTCGCGATTGTGGTGGCAGACACCGGTATGGGTATCCCCGCCGAGGAGCAGCAGGCGATCTTCGAAGAGTTCCATCAGGCCAGTGCCACCATCAACGGTGCACGGGAGGGCACGGGCTTGGGCTTGTCCATCACCAAACTCCTGGTGGAACTCCACGGTGGCGCGATTCGCGTGGAAAGCGCACCGGGAAAAGGCAGCCGATTCACCCTCACATTGCCGTGTGGTTACGCGCAACGCCAGAAGGCCGCTCCTTTCTACGGAAAGCGAGACAAAGCCGATGCGACGGAAGTCAACCCTCAAGGTTTTGCCGCCTGAAACCGGCACTGCAAGCGCTCAAGCTGGAGTAGAGATATCACAACGGACATCAATAATGATTCGAGCCTATCGGTTGTACACAGGCATTGACGGCAATTCAGACGTCGTGCAGGGCAGTGTGAACCTCACCACCCTGGTGGAGGCGCGGTCGATCGTTTTCAAGGAGACCACGCCAAACTCGTCATACGACTTGCACAACGATCCAATTCCTCAATATGTCATCACCTTGGCGGGCGTGCTCGAATTCGCGACGGCCAGCGGCGACGTGTTCACGCTTAATCCGGGGGAGGTGTTAATCGCGGAGGACCACACCGGTTCCGGACATAAGTGGCGGCTGACAAATGACGATACCTGGAGGCGAGCGTATGTGGTCTTTAAGGAAGGCGCAGACACGTACCGGTATATCCAGGATGACGAGCGCGGCGCCGGCGATAGGGGGCGCAGAGCTGCGGTTGGCGCAGCGCACGTAAGACCGAGTCCGCAAAAACGTGGCTGCCGGAAAGGGGCGATCCTTCAAATTCACCTCAAGCAGGAGAGACGTAAGAGGAATGATGATCAAAGTGGGAATCAGGTTCGCAACCAGGATCGGGAATAGGCTCGAAGGCCCAAACAACTGGTGAAGAATCGGGACACCCATGAAAACCATATCGGGAATGACAACAGATCGGCCTTCAGGATCGCCGTTGTTCGGTCGTGCCGCAAAACGAATCGATACACAAGCAGCACTCCGAGGAACGGGACCATGAGGCCGACAAGGAAAATCAGAGGTGTTTTGTAATTCAGCAGGTCGGCTCTGGGGGTCTCCAGGACCCCGGCCAGCAACAGCGATGGCAGCAACCACTTAATGACTAGCGTGGTGAGCAATGCGCGGTCGTTAATAGCAGAGGCCTTCCGGCCCGCCAGGTGTCCAAGAAATACCGAGAAAGAGACGGGAACAAGAGTTGTCAGAATTGTTTGAAGCACGCAGTACCGCGAGTTGCACGTCTGCCGCCAGCACAACCGAAGACATAGGAAAGCAGAGGCACGATTCAAGCGGAGTGCTCCCGATTTCGACAGCAGTGTCGGGATTGTGCTCACTTCCTCGAATACCGGAGGCGCTGCCCGCGCAGAATGCCATTGGCCCTGAGGCCGGTACGTGTGGATGCCGGATTGCTGTTCCTCCTGCGGCAGTTCTTATGGACAAGGACTTTCAATTCTCTGTGGTTGACCCGAAGGACCAGCATCAGGAAATGGAGGACATAAGGGCCCTGCTCGCGGCCAACGAGCTTGAGCTCGACGTCCATAACGAAGTCTGGATCGTGGGCCACGCGCGGGGGCGCCTGGTTGCCTGTGCCGGTCTCGACCACAACGTGATTAAGTGCGTTGCGGTCGCACGAGAGTTTCGCGGTGAATCGCTGAGCCTGCGCCTCGGCAGCGAGGCAGTCGCCCTGGCGGCACAGCTGGGATATTTCCATCTCCTCGTATACTCGCCGCCTCACAATCGTGAACTGTTCCGCGGCTGGGGTTTCTATCCAGTGGTCGAGGTGCCAGGGCTAGTTCTCTTAATGGAGAACAGCCCCATTGCTATCACCAGATATTGTGAGTCGCTGCGGCTTCAACGGAGGCCTGGCGGCCAGACAGGCTGTATCGTTCTTAACGCGAATCCTTTCACGCTCGGGCATCGATTTCTGATTGAAGCGGCCGTTTCCGATTGCGATTGGCTGCACGTATTCGTTGTGGGAGAAGACGCGTCGGCACTCTCCTACACGGATCGGTACTCGTTGGTAGCTGAAGGCGTAAAAAACATCGGCAAGCTCACTCTCCATGAAGGCTCGGACTACATCATCTCTCGGGCCACATTTCCCGGATATTTCTTGAAGGAGAAAGAGACTATCGAGCGAAGCCGGGCGGCAATCGACTTGCTGCTTTTTCGCGAATACATCGGGCCGGCGTTGGGCATCACACACCCTTATGTCGGCACGGAGCCAATGGATCCGGTCACCAACAAGTACAACGCCGAAATGAAATATTGGCTGCAAGACGCGCCATCGAGGGCAAGCGCGATTACCGTGGTCGAAGGGCCGCGGGTCTCGGTGAACGGTGCGCCGATTTCGGCTTCCCGCGTTCGGAGGCTCTTGTCCTCGATCGACTTCAAAGCAATCAAACACCTGGTACCCGAAAGCACGTTGCACTTCCTGGAACGGGGCTGTTCCGCAGCAGGAGCCGTACAAGCATGAAGATCATTAAACAAGCCATCGCAGGCACATTGGAATCGAGCGACCTGCTGGTCAAGGTTGCACCCAAGGACCAGGGTAAGTTGGACGTCGCCTTTCAGAGTGAGGTTATCAAACAATTCGGCAAACGAATCCGACAGGTAGTCGCCGAAGCGTTGGCCCAACTGGGGATCACGCAAGGAACCCTGGTCATCGAAGACAAGGGCGCGCTCGATTATGCAATTCTGGCGAGAGTGCAGGCCGCCGTATTGCGCGGTTCCGGAGCCGAAACGCTGAGCTGGGGGCAACTGTCATGAAGGCCCGTCGAAGCATGCTTTTCGTGCCGCGCGATAACCCCGCGATGTTGAGCACGGCTTTGGTCTACAAGCCCGACTCCGTAACGTTCGACTTGGAGGACGCGGCGCGGAGCGTACCGGGCGAGTTCGTGGCCTCCGAGTGCGACCAGTCTTCGAACGGATTCGACGGAATCGTCGGGTCAAGCGAGGCGCTGCGGGCAGTGCTGGACAAAGTTCGCCTGGTCGCGTCGACCGATGCCACGGTGCTCATCGGCGGCGAGACCGGTACCGGGAAAGAGCAGATCGCGCGCGCCATCCACATGCGCAGCGATCGCCGCCGGCGGCCTTTCGTGAAAGTGAACTGCGCCTCCATCCCCACGGAACTACTCGAAAGCGAGCTCTTCGGCCACGAACGAGGCTCATTCACGGGGGCGATCGCGCAGCGCATCGGCCGCTTCGAGGCGGCGCACGGGGGCACGCTGTTCCTGGATGAGATCGGCGAATTGCCCCTGCACTTGCAATCCAAGTTGCTCCGTGCGGTCCAGGAGCAGGAGTTCGAGCGCGTCGGCGGCAGCCGGACCATCCAGGTGGACGTGCGGATTGTTGCCGCTACCAATCGGGACCTGAAGGCTATGGTCAAGGAGAACAGGTTCCGCGCGGACCTGTACTACCGCCTGGCCGTCTTCCCGGTGAACGTTCCTTCGTTGCGGGAGCGGCGCGAGGACATTCCGTTGCTCGCCCGGTACTTTGTCGAGAGGCACGCGGCCCGCATGGACCGGAACATCGAGAGCATTCCGAGGTATGCATTGAAAGCGCTGACGAACTACGACTGGCCCGGTAACATTCGGGAGTTGCAGAACGTGATCGAGCGGTCGGTGGTTCTGAGCAATGGGCCTGAGCTCCATGTTGCACTGCCGGAAACGGATGACAGGCCCGGCCCGATTGCGGTGCCGGTCCGCGGTTCGAATGTGGCTGACATTTCCGAACGCGCGCGCATTCTGCAGGCGCTGAAAGAAACCAAGGGAACGGTCGGCGGAGCGGACGGAGCCGCCGCCCGCCTGGGGCTGAAGCGAACGACGCTGCAATCGCGCATGCGGAAGTTCAATATTGCTCGCCAGTTCTGTTAATCACTCAGAAATACGTTAGCAGGAGGTGCTGTTCATGAGGGGATCCGACCAGGGAAAAACTAGTAAAAAGCGGCAGTGCCAATTTCGGCTGCCACCGTTCGGAGTCTTCTGGCCAACGCCGACCTCCACGCCATCACACACCTCGTGCCGAAAACCACTGTGAAATTTCTGGAACGACGCTATTCCGGGGCAGGAGCCGCACAAGCATGAAGATCATCAAACAAGCCATGGCAGGCACATTGGAATCGAGCGACCTGCTGGTCAAGGTTGCACCCAACGATCAGGGTAAGTTGGACGTCGCGATTCAGAGCGAGGTCATCAAACAATTCGGCAAGCGAATCCGGCAGGTAGTCGCCGAAACGTTGGCCCAACTGGGGATCACGCAAGGAACCCTGGTCAACGAAGACAAGGGCGCGCTCGATTATGCAATTCGGGCGAGAGTGCAGGCCGCCGCATTGCGCGGTTCCGGAGCCGAAACGCTGAGTTGGGGGCAACTGTCATGAAGGCCCGTCGAAGCATGCTCTTCGTGCCGGGCGATATTCCCGCGATGCTGAGCACCGCTTTTGTCTACAAGCCCGACTCCGTAATGTTCGACTTGGAGGACGCGGTATCGCCACGCGAGAAGGATTCGGCGCGACTCCTGGTGTTCCATGCGCTGCGGCTTCCGGCTTATCAAGACGTTGAAAGAGTGGTTCGGATCAATCGGCTCGACTCCGAATATGGTCTAAACGACCTGGAAGCCGCGATCAGGGGCGGGGCTGATGTCATTCGTCTGCCAAAGACCGACAGCGCCGAAGACATCCACGAACTCGAATCACAGGTGTTGCGCTTGGAAAACGCATCCGGCCGTCCTGCGGGGCGAAACCAAGCTGATCGCGGCGATCGAATCCGCATCGGGTGTAGTCAATGCGTTGGCGATTGCGACGGCTTCACCACGGATGACCGCCGTCGCATTAGCCGGCTTCGATTATCTGGTTTGACATGCAGACAAGCCGCGGCGGAGGCTCCGAGCCGGAGTTGTTCTATGCCCGGGCCGCGGTACTGCACGCCGCGCGCGCGGCGCGAATCGATGCATTCGATGTCGCTTATGGCAACGTGGATGATGACGAAGGGTTCTTGAATGAGGTCCGGATTGCCAAGCGGTTGGGCTTCAACGGCAAATCGCTCATTCACCCCCGGCAAGTCGATCTTCTCCATCGCGCCTATGCTCCCACGCCAAAAGAACTGGACTACGCGAATAAAGTGATGGCGGCAGCCGACGACGCCCATCGTAACGGGCTGGGCGTTGTGGCGCTGGACGGCAAAATGATCGATCCGCCGGTTATCAAGGAAGCCCAGTTGGTGATGAGCCGCGTGTACGCCTCGTGAGGAATGCCCTATGGAGACTATGCTTGCAATACCTCAGATTCCCGAGTTTGCCGGTGCGAATGCCCACACTCCCTATCTCGCGGATCCCACAACGAAGCTGCATCGCAAGCGGTGCGGCTCGCTCGAGGAGGCGATCAAGCGTTCGGGTCTGAAGGACGGGATGGTCATCTCATTCCATCACGGCTTCCGTGAGGGGGACAAGGTGCTGAATCAGGTCGTTGCGACGCTGGCGAAACTGGGGTCCAAAGACCTGACCCTCGCCTCGAGCTCGCTGTTGAACTGTCACGATCCGCTTGTCGAGCACATTCAAAGCGGAGTGATCGCTCGGATCTTCACGTCTGGCCTGCGGGGCAAGTTAGGTGAGGCGATCTCGAATGGGTTGATGAGCGCGCCTGCTCAGATTCACTCCCACGGCGGGCGCGTTCATCTGATCCAGAGCGGTGAACTGAAGATCGACGTCGCCTTCCTCGGAGTCTCCTGCTGTGACGAGTTCGGTAATGCCAATGGATCGCACGGCAAGTTGAGTTGCGGATCGTTGGGGTACGCAAAGGTCGATGCCGAGTACGCGCGCAGTGTCGTTTTATTAACCCCAGAGATCGTGCCGGCGCGTTCGATCGGCCTCGAGTGCGAACAGGAGATGTTGAGGCGACCCGCGGCATTAATACGCATAAAGGGGCAATTTTCGCGGTCGGCTTCTGTTGCTCTGCCGGTGGACGTCTGGTCGCGAACGGGATCGAACTGACTCGGGAGCGGCTTTGCGCCGAAGTCGCGAAAATTTGTGTCGGCCTCGTCGGCCGCGATCTCGATGATACGACATCGGCGCAGATGGCTGGAGAACGTGCTTTCCGTAGATACGGAACAGCAGGTGGCAGGGGCGAGGCTCCTTCCGGTTATTGGACCGTACGCTCGGCGGCTCTTCCAGCATACGATCGGTTGCGCCATGCCGGCGCCAGCGAAGCGATGGCTTTGTTGGAATCGCTCCGACACTTGCCGGCGGCCAACGCCGATACGAATCTCATCTCTCGCGGCGGTCCCGCCGGTCTGGAATACGTACGGCAACGCGCCGGAAGGTTGTTGGCCGAGGGCTGTGTTCTAGCGGCCGGGGGGCTCGAACAACTGACGGCGTTTGACGAGAATTTGATCGTGCGCGGCTAAGCACCGGGGTAGTGCGGATTTATTGATCGTTACCGCCTTTCTGGCCCGACTTCCGCGGCGCTTCTGAGGTCAGCCCTTCCCCAGCACGAGAATCAGAAACTCCAACGGCAGGTAGATGATACTCGCTTTCAACAATTCGCGCGCGGCGGTCCTCGAACGGAGGCGAACCTGCCGGCCGGCATAATAAAGCAGGGCTGCTCCCAATATGGCCGTTGCCAGGTATGGGATGACGCCTCCACCATTTGCAGCCACAGCGGCAAGGCTGACCGGAAAGAGGGCGAACGATGGGCCCAATGTCAACCATGCCAGGAAGCGGGCTTCGCGGTTGGGGGGAAGTATTAGATAACCGGCACCAGCGTAATCCTCGCGATACATCCACGCGATCGCCATAAAGTGCGGGAACTGCCAGAGAAAAAGCACCGCATACAGGATCCAGGCCTTTTCGCTGCCAAGGGAACCGGACGCGGCGGCCCAGCCGATCAGCGGGGGCATCGCGCCGGGAAACGCTCCCACCAAGGTACACAACGGAGTCTTTCGTTTCAAGGGTGTGTAAACAAACAGGTAGCTTATCAACGTGAGGGCGGCGAGCACGCCGGCAAGTGCATTGACAACGACGAGAAGGTACGCGACCCCAATGGTTGAAAGCGCGATTCCAAAACGGAGGGCTGTCGACGGACGCAGCCTGCCGGAAGCGACTGGGCGTCTCCACGTTCGCCGCATCCGTGCATCGAAGCGGTATTCCACGTATTGGTTCAGGGCGCCCGTACCGCTCGCTACCAGCAGTGTGCCGCACAGCGCACCAAACAGCCGGGCGAAGGGGAAAGGGCTCAGATTTCCTGGGCGGCCCAAATAGAAGCCGGTGAGCGCTGCGATTACGATGAGGAAGTTCACCTCCGGCTTGGTAAGAGTCCAAAGATCGGGACCCGCCGAACGTAGCGTTGCCATCAGGGACGGTCGCGGAGCTGCTTCCAGCACTAACGCTGAAGTGTAAGAACCCGGCATTTAAAAGACCTCCACTCCGGCACGCCTTCCCTCGGATGCAATGAGCTGAGCTGTCACTGCCAACGCCGGGATCAGGTATGCAAATGTCACCGTAACCCACATCAGCGCTCCGGCTAGCGCTTGGTCTTGGAGAGCAGATAGTCCAAAATGCCCGGCTTGGGATAAATAAGGCCGATACACTACATGGCCGCAGAACGCCAGGAAGGCGGAAAGAGCGTCGCACGGCAGCGTCGCGAGAAAAAGATACACCGGAGTCGACCAGCGGGGCGAGTTCACGATGCTCGGCCACGGCTGAACCACCGGCCACCAGAACAGAATTCCCCCCACAAGAAAGCTGGCCTGCTCGAACTGATGCCAATGTTGCGAAGGCATCGCCAGTTCGAAAACAGCGGGAACGTGCCACGCGATCACAGTAGCGCTGCCCGCCAGCCAGCAGACCGCCGGGTGGGTACAAACCTTTGCCAGGAGGCGAAGACTACCGAACCCATGAAGGTGCGTGACGGCGCAGCGTACCCAGCCCTGCGGCAGACTGTGCATCATCACGATTGCGGGCGCCCCGAGCAGGATCAGTGGTGCAGCCGCCACCATGAGGAGAAGATGCTGCACCATGTGAGCGGTGAGCAGATGATGATCGAGATGGGCGGCTGGCGACGCAACCACAATCCACACCACCGAGATTCCACCGGCAAAAGCCGCCAGACGCCCCGCAGGAACCGCGCTCGGCAGATCCTTGTGGAGGCGATTCCAGCCGCGACCATAGAGCGCGCCAAAAGCCGCGAGCACGGCTGTCACTGTTGCGCTCCGGCAGTACGGGAAGCGTCCTGGGCCGGAGCTTGGCCTGCAGGATGCAACGTCTCGAGAAACGCCACCAGCGCCGTAGTCTCCGCCGGATTCAGATTCTTTCCATAAGCGGGCATATTGCCGCCGCCTTGCAGCACCTGGCGCACGAGTTGATCCCCCGTCAGCCGGACGGCGACCGCATCGAGAGCCGGGCCTCGCTTGCCGCCGCCCTCTCCGAGCGCATGGCAGTTGTGGCACTGTTTCGATTGAAAGACCAGCGCACCCTGGATCTCTAGCGGCGTTCGCCCGCGCAATAAATGGGGTGGGATCGGAGTCCCGGTTCCGGCATCCATCACGGGACTCCAAGGCGCATGGCTGGCCAGATTGGTAAACGTACCCAGTGCCACGGCGGTCAACAGAATTGTCAAAACCGCGATCGGGCGGCGCTTCCAGCTCTTCTCCCCTTCGCCGGATAAGAACGGAAGCGCCAACAACACAATCAACCCAATCACGGGTCCGATCAGCAAAACAGGAGTTTCGAGCTCCGGTGGAAGCAGCGAGAGAAGCGCGTATAGCCACAAGAAGAAGAAATCGGGGCGCGGCGCAGTCTGGATCACGCGCGGGTCGGGTTGGCCTGTTGGGCCGAAGGGGCCGAAGTAGAGGGCACAGGCTGCAACGCAAAGGAGAATCAGTCCGGAGAAGACCACATCCTTCCACACCCCGTAGGGCATGAAGGGCACTCCGTCTGTGCGGGTCATGGCGCGATACTTCTCCACATAGTCGGAACGGCGGACCAGGCGGCCGGGCATGGGCCACTCGTTAATTCCGAGCTTAAGAACGAGCAGCACATGCACCACCACGAACAGCATCAGGAGGCCGGGTACGACGAACACGTGCAGAGCGAAGAACCGGGAGAGCGTGGAGCCGGCGATAATCGGGCCTCCCAACACGAGCGTCACGAGGGCTGGCCCCAGGACAGGCACGCGGCTGACGATGGATGCTCCGATGCCGAGCCCCCAATACGCATCTTGGTCGAATCGCAGCACCTGGCCGGTAAAGGCCATGCCGAGCGTCATCAGCAGCAGGAAAATGCCGACAATCCACGTCAGTTCCCGCGGATATTTGTGGGCGCCGAAGAGGAAGACCTGGACCATGTGAATCAGCACGATGGCCAGCATGAAATTCGAGCCCCAGCCGTGCAACGCCCGGATGAACCACCCGAAGGTTACCTGGTGATTGAGGATCTGCAAGCTGCTCCAGGCTTCGCCGGCCGAAGGCACGTAAATCAGGGCAAGCAGGATTCCAGTGACGACCTGCAGCCCGAATACGGTCATGGCGGCGCTGCCGAACACGTAGAACCAGCTTGCGGTGTCGCGCGGAATGGGGTGCGCCATCGTTTCGCGGATGGGCGCGCCGAGTTGCAGCCGCTGGTCGAGCCAGGCGCCGAGTTTCTGCATCAGGCGCATGGAGGCCTCTTCGTGCAGTTGCTCGCGGAAAGACCGGGCGTGGGCATCTGACCCGCCTCGATGTGCAGCGCGCCATCGAGAATCTTGAACGGGTATTCGAAGAGACCCCGTTCGGGCGGACCGGAGGCGCGTGCGCCGTCGGCGTAGTAGGCTCCGCCGTGGCAGGGACACATGAAGAGGCCAGACTGCGGGAACCATCGCACGGGGCATCCCAGGTGCGCGCAATTGATCGCGAATACCTGAAAATGGTCGTCTTCGGTGTGGCGGACCCAGCAGGGGATGTCCGCGGTTTCACCGTCCCAGGCACGTGTGCTCGGGTTGTGATACGTCGCGAGGCGCGTCTGGCCGGAGGGAAATTGATCGACCGGGCCCAGGGAAATCCAACGTTGATAGCCGGGCTTTCGCCCGCCTATCACGGGACCGAGGAGATAGCCGATGATCGGTATTCCCAGTACAATGCCCACGACACCGTTGAACAGTATCGCAATTTTCAGGAACATCTGACGCCTGGAAAGGCCACCAGGGACACTCATTTGGAACCTCCCGAAGGATTCAGTTGCGCGGATAGCGGCGTGCGCTGTTCCACAAGCCAGGCGACCACATCGGTCACGTCGGCGTCGGACAGAGGCTTGGCGTGGGTGCGCCAGTCCGGCATACCCAGGTGCGGCATGCCGGTGATGATTACGGTGCGCAGGTGCTGATCGCTCACCAGCGCGAGATAGGATGCGTCCGCAATGGTCCTGGCGCCGCGACCGTTGGGCCCGTGGCAAATGGAACAGTTCGCAGTGAATACGTTGAGGCCGCGTACTGCGTCACCCGGCTGCGACGCTGAGTATGCCGGAGGCTGGTCGCGCCCCGCAGTTCCTTTCACGGACTGATGCGCGCGAATTCCGTGGACGATGATCTCGATCTGCGCATCGGTTAAAAGGCCACCGGCTTTCTGTGCGAACGCGGCCATGGCCGTTCCAGGCCTGCCGTCCTGAATGACGCGGCGGATGCTGGAATCATCCGCGATGGCGAGATACACTGGGCCGCCGATTCCGACGGTCAAGCCTCCCTGTGCATCGGGGCCGTGGCAGCCTGAACAGTTCTGCGTATACAGCACTCGGAAATCAGCAACTTCGATGGGACGGATGACGGGGGTCTCCACAACCCGACCGTCCGGCGCTCCGCACGATGCAAGCCCCAGGACGGCTATCAGAGACAGTGCGCCGGATTTCATGGCTTCGCCTCTCCCTGCGGTTCAGGCACGAGTCCGGGAGCCTCGATGCCCATTCGAATGAGCAGTGGCATGCGTTGGCGTGTGGGGATTCGTTCCTGAGCCGAAACGATCAGACCCGCTACAATTCCAAATCCGATCTGCGAGAGAACAAACCATCGCCAATCGATGCGCTGGTTCATCACCGGGTTGACGAACGTGAGGACGCCATACATGATGCCGGACCAAAGCAGCGGGGCCACTAGACCGCCCAACAGAATGGGCCGCCGCGGAGTCATGGGCAGCATTGCGCCATAGAGCAGCCCAACCATCATCGACATCAGCAGGTGAAGGGGAACAGCAAGCAGGAAATTCTGAAGATGAAATGTTCCCATCTGCCTGGCTGTTTCCATTGCTATTGAGGGAGACGATCCCGCAACTAGGAGAGTCATCGGATACCAGATTCCGTTCCCGCTCGCGATCCCGTAGACTGCGGCCAGCAATGCCATCGCGGCGCCGCCGGCGAGACCACCTTTGATTCCGGCGGAGATCGGATAGATCTCGATTGGCAGCCATGTACGTGGGACACTGCCCATACCGGCAAGTCGCTCCACTGTTTCCCGTGAGGTCGCAATTACGCTCTCTTCCTGAACCACAGGAGCCCACTCGTGCGCCTCCACAGGTAGGACTTGCCGGAACCAACCGACTGCGCCGGCGAAGGCTAGTACCCCGCCTAGTATGCTGACGGAGGCGTCGGTCACGAGACCAGCGGCGGCCAGAGTCAAGCCAAACGCCAGAACGATGGGCCACGGGGTTGAAGCGGGCACTTCGATTTTTTCAGGGATGTCCATTGTTTCCTCCGCTAAACTCCGATCACATAGACCACGGTGAAGACGACCACCCAAACCGCATCGACGAAATGCCAATACATCGATAAGATTTCCAGCCGCTCGCTGTGTTCGGGCCGAAGCCGGTCTGTGAAATAACACAGCGCCACGCTAATCAGAGCAAGCAGTCCCATCGTCACGTGAAAGGCATGCAAGCCAACCAACGAGTAGTAAGTGGTGCCGAACAGGTTGGTGCTCACCGTCAGGCCATCATGAAAGATCAGTTGGACCCATTCGCGCGCCGTACCATAGAGGAACGCGGCGCCCAGGACGATCGTGAGCACCCACAAACGCGCAAACTCCGCCATGTTGTTCGCGACCAACCTCCGTAGCGCTGCGTGAATCGTGAAACTGCTAGCCATGAGACAAGCCGTGAAGAAGACCGGCGCATGCAGAACATCTTTCGGCTGGGGACCGGAAACGCTTTTGCCGACATAGAACAGATACGCCACCACGAAGATAGTGAAGATGGCGGCCTCGGCGCCGATCAGACAGTACATGCCAACCCGTCCTCGCGAAGGAAGCCGCCACTCAAAGTCGCGGTCGGGAAAGCGCAAAGCTAAAGTGCTCATCGGTTACTCGTACCTCCAATCAGGATCTTCCGGATGCTTGATATCCCAGAGCGGCCGGCGGCTCCGGACGACTGGCGTCACGGCGAAGTTGTAGGCCGGCGGCGGCGAACTTGTGGACCATTCCAGCGTCCACGCGTCCCAAGGGTCGCTTCCAGCCGCCTTGCCGCGGAAGTAAGAAATAGCTAGATTAGCCACCAGAACCAGCACGCCGGAGGCCTGGAAGAATACTCCAATGGTAATGATCACGTTCCACAGGTCCCATCCACGGCCCGGCTCGTAGGTGTAGATCCGGCGCGGCATGCCCAGGAGGCCAGGAATATGCATGAAATCGAAGGTCAGATGGAAGCCGATGAGAAACAGCCAGAATTGGAGCTTGGCAAGCGCTTCGTTGTA